>Ga0134093_1000500_pt1 | contig 47542 bp, 38 predicted proteins | sample 4_1taG_FD_94452 | JGI IMG/M metagenome (GOLD analysis project Ga0134093, IMG submission 94452) | Switchgrass degrading microbial communities from high solid loading bioreactors in New Hampshire, USA - 4_13_20_68_A1 metaG | ecosystem: Engineered > Bioreactor > Semi-continuous > Anaerobic >...
CCATAGTTGAGAACCTCCTGTATGTTTGGATTGGACACCTAAATCATACATGATTTCTCACTATGGTTGTCAATTTTTTATTTCATTTTACTGTTGCATTTAATTTTACAACGAACCTTATTTATTTTTTAAAACACCTTAACTAATAAAATGATGTTAACTGGGAAGGGTAAGATGTATAATAATAAGTTTGATGAAAACGAGCATGAAAAAAGGGTTAGAGGTTTAAGGTCTAAAATTGAAATTCTTTATGAGCTAAAAAAGCATGATTTACTTATAAAAGAAGCACAGAAACTACTTAGTATAGAACCTAATGATGGATATGCACTATTCATGATGGGACTATCGTATGTTTCATTAAAAAGATTTGAAGATGCAGAGAAAATAGCGTTAAGTTATTTGGAACTTGAACCGAATAATCAACTTTCACATTTTTTATATGGAAAAGTATTATCCTATACAGGTAATTATGAGAAGGCAGTTCAAGAATATGAAAAAGCAATTGAATTAGATCTTACAGATAGCTTCTTTTATTTACACTTGGCTGCAACTTATTATGTAATTGACAAAATTAATAATTTAGATAAATCAAAAAAGCTAATATTAAAAGCATTAGAGCTAGACCCAGACAATCCGGTTTTACATACATTTCTATCACAACTACATATAAATGAAGGAAGACTTGCTGATGCCGAAAAGGAAAGTTTAATTGCCTTAGAGCTTGAACCTGGTAAGTCTTTTTCCCATGAGCAATTTGCCCGGGTTCAAACCAATCTGGGAAATATTGAAAAGTCACAAGAGCATCTGCTTGAATCACTAAGGCTAGATCCAAACAATGAAATAGCACACCAAATACTTGAGTTTAATGATTCATTAATACAGGATAAGGCAGAATACTACAGTATGCTGATTAGAAACAATATAAATACAGGCAACATTGATGAAGCCGAATCCTTGGCTTTGAAATATGTGCAAGAGTGTCCGAACGATGGTCATGCTCACTTTTGCCTCGGCTTTATACTCTATAGCTATAAAAAGAATATACCTCAGGCGATAGATTCATTGCGGAAAGCCATATCATTGGGAAATTCCCCTAATTCATTAGCATCAGCATATTATACATTGGCATCGTGCATATTTGAAAATGATAAAAATGCTATTTTGGAATCAATTGAATTATTAAAAAAAGCTTTGGAGATTTCACCAGACAAGGTTCATATTCGAACTTACCTTGTAGATTTATATCTATCATGTGCGAATTATGGAGCGGCTGAAAAAGAATGCTTAAAACTCATGCAGGTAGATGGAAAACAGCCTTTAATCTTAGCGTTATGGGCAAAAGTGCAATTTTATTCAGCAAACTTTAGTAAAGCTAAAGAGTATATCGATAAAACTTTAGAGATAGAGCCAAACAATCCAATAGCCTTAAGAATGTTGAATGAAATTGACGGTTATCAAAAGAAGCCGAAACATTTTTTAAACAGATTGATTAGGAGTTATTATTATTGTATTAGAAACTTTCCTGAGAACGAGAAGGGGTATTTGGTAATAGCAAGAGCTTACCTGCTTATGGGTGCTATTAGAAATTCTATTATATCCATTAAGAAATATTTAGAATTGAAGTCCAATGATAATAATGAGTTTTCGATTTATCTACAACAGTTGTGTGATTTAGACCAAAAAGATAAAGTTTTAGAACTTCTCATCAAACTGCATAATCTATATCCAAATAACAGGGTGATAGAGCAAACAATTGAAGCCCTTTATAAAGAGGGCGTTACTTACAAAAGAAAGTTATTTGGGATTTTTTAACGATACTTATGTATAAAATGGAGAGTGGGTAGAAGTGGATGAATTAAAAATACTTTTAAATGCACTTGAATTGAGTCCTGACAATAATATTCTAAGAAGCCATATTGCAAAATTACAGTTTGATTCCGAACTATATGAGGACGCTGTTGAAAATTACAAAATACTTTATAATTCCGATAAAAATAATTTGCAGTTTTTAGAATATTTGCTTAAGTGCTTAGTTAAGTTGGAGGATTTTAGTGAAGCACGAAAAATATTGGAATGTGAAAATGTTTCACTTGAAAATTGGCCTTATGGGTTACTTATATTATCAAAGTGCTTATATTCAAGTAAAGAGTATGATTCTGCCATGAGGAATTATGAGAAGGCTATCGGTATGGCACCTGAATTAGAAGATGTTGAATTCTACCAAAACTTACTTCAATATACTTCAAGTCAAAAAGTAAGGTTAAAAGTTGTTGATTTCCCTAACCGTGAAGACTACAACAGCGATTATGTAAAACCGCAAATTACATTTAAAGATGTTGCCGGTATGGAATCTGTAAAAGAAAGTATAAGGACAAATATAATATATCCTTTTACAAATCCCGAAATATATAGGGCATATGGGAATTCTGCAGGAGGAGGAATATTGCTGTTCGGGCCTCCTGGGTGTGGAAAGACTTTTATTTCAATGGCTACTGCCGGTGAATGCAATGCTAATTTTATCAGTATATCCATAACAGATATACTTGACATGTATATAGGAGAAAGCGAGAAGAATTTGCATGCAATATTTGAAACAGCTAGATTAAAAGCTCCTTCTATTATATTTATCGATGAAATAGATGCTATAGGCGGAAGTCGTCAAAATATGATGAGCGGGGCTACTAGAACATTAACTAACCAACTTCTGATGGAACTTGACAGTTCCCATAATAACAATAATAATTTGCTGGTTATTGGTGCTACAAATGCCCCTTGGTATATAGATCCTGCGTTAAGAAGGAGTGGAAGATTTGATAGAGTTTTATTCATTCCGCCACCGGATTTGAATGCAAGGATTGATATTTTTAAGCTATGTATGAAGGATAAGCCTCAAGAGAACATTGATTACTTGATAAGCCTCAAGAGAACATTGATTACTTGTTAATAGCCAAAAATACCGACAAATATTCCGGTGCAGATATAAAAGGTATTTGTGATACAGCAAGTAAAACCGCTATAAAAATGGCTATACAATCGGGTAAAATAGTTCCAATTACTACAGAACATTTGTTAGATGCAATTAAAGTTGTTAAGCCATCTACATACGAGTGGCTTAGAATGGCGAAAAATTATGCAACTTACAGTAATCAAAGTGGTATATATGATGAAGTGTTAAATTACTTTAACAGTATAGGTTTTTAAGCTTTCTTGCAAATATTAAATAATACAGTATAAAATGATATGACACCTCTAAAGTAGATATGGTAATAACTAATATCTAATTTAGAGGTGTTTTTATGAGCAGAAAATAAAATTGTTCTATCGAAAACGAAATTTGAGCTGTTCAAGATTTTTTTGAATAAATTATAAACGAATAGAGAGAAGTTGGCATTGTTTCTTGAATGTAAAGTTAGCATATGGAGCAGAATGGATAAAAGCATAAATTAACCCTTGACTGTTAGTATAGGCTCCAATCTTGCAACTACTTTTGCCAGGCCATTTTCTGTATGAGTTTGAATTATTGGGGTTATATCCTTATAGGCATAAGGTGCTTCTGCTTTTATCTCATCTTCCCATTTTTTTCATTATATCCGGTCTGCTTTTTATTTCCGGCTTAGTGGGGTCTAAGGGTGTTATTACTTTAAATTGCTCAATGAAATCTCTAAAAGCTGCATCATTTGCTTTTATAGCTTTTCCTCGAGACACTGCCCTTCCGGCACCATGACTGGAACTAAAAAGGCTTTGTCGATTACCGAGCCCAGCAAGAATAAAGCTTGATGAGCCCATAGAACCGGGGATTAAAACCGGTTCCCCGTAATACTCGAATTTTGTTCCACTCATTTGATACATACCTCTTGAGGGACAGGCTCCTTTTCTATGAAGAAAATAGGGTTTTCCGTCAATTTCTTCTCTCCAAACAAGGTTGTGGGGAGAGTCATAGAGAAGTTTGAAATCAAACTCACCTATTGTATCTGTTAATGATTTATACATCATTAACCCAAGGAAAAGCCTGTTGGCGAATGCAAAATTGGCAGCATTAGAAAGCAGTGACCAGAACATATCCCACTTTTCAAGATACTTATCAGATTCCGGAAGAGGATATATACCGTTACCGGGGTGCTTAAGATTGTTGGGGAAAATTTTTTTCACCAATTCTCTAAAGTAAAATCCGCTATGCTGGCCTATCATCACTGAGCCAGTATGAATCATTACAACAATCCGGTCTTTGCTTAGTCCCCAGGCCTTGGCAACTTGTTTGTCCAGAATTTCTGAGACTTTTTGCACTTCTACAAAATGATTGTCCCCTCCGATGGAACCGATTTGCTGGTCATAGGAAAGATTTTCGTTTCCAAGAAAGTCATCTAGGCCTATTATTCTATCAGTTATCATTGAACCCATATTACTAATATTCTGAATATCTATTTCTTGCTGTTTGTGGTTATAATAACTCCATAAACCCTTGCTTTCGGATAGATAATAAGTTTCAAGAATCCCTATTAAGCCTTCCCTTAATAATGCTTCCCGCTGTACCCGAGTCATTGGAATGTTTCTTCCGCCTTCGAAGAATATATGACGTATCTTTTTCTCGAGTAATTGTAAGTTTTCTTTAACCTTATCCTCGGTAAGATTGGTTGTATAAAGCCTCATTCCGCAATTTACATCGCTTCCAATGGCTTGGGGTACAATAAAACCTTGGGTCAACATAACCGTTCCTATCGGAATTCCCGAACCTTTATGGAAATCGGGAGTTATGGCAACTTCAACAATACTTGCATCTTTATCTCTAAAAAGTTACTGTCATATTCTTTAATCCTTTCTATCGTTTCCGATAAAAGAAGGAAATTTTGTAGTTCTTCTATAGCATTGTTTTCGAATTTGACTTCTTCATTTCTGAAGAGTCGTACAGGTATTTTTGAATTATTAAAATTTATTATATTATTCATTTCATAAACCTTTCTTTAAAAATTAATTAACTGAATCTAAAAACTTTACCCTTTGGAATAAACGGCAAATTTCTACCCTTTGGTATTAAAAAAGCATGATCCCTATGTATTTTCAAAGGCTCGCAGAAACCGTCGGTGATAATTAATAGCGGACCGCTTTTGGGGAAGTCTTCGGCCTTTTCCAATAAGTCAATACCCGGTTGAAGTATTGTTCCACCCCGGCCTCGTACTTTTACCCTATCGGCTATTGCTTCGGGTGCCATATAACCTTGGTCGTAAACGGCAGCATCACAGAAAACCACCCTGACATAGGGGACATCACGAGAAATACTGTAACTTGCAATTGCACCTAATGCTTTAGCAAGCAGGGAACGCTCCATGGAACCGGAGGTATCAAGGATGACGCCATAGGTTCGCCCATCCTCGGAACCGGCAGCCGGTACCCAACGAGGTCGTGCAATATCCGGAGTGGCTGACTGCCTGCGGCTTGGACGTGCATAGGTGCGTACTTTCTCCAAAGGAGAGAAATAATTGTCAAACCACTGTTCCAGTTCTACATCCCAAGGAATTGGTGGTTGACTTAATGCCCGTATTTCTTCAACAAGGCCTGCCGGTAAGAATCCCCGTCCTTGTTCCTCATGGTATATAAGTCCCTGGCATAAGGAGCGACGGTAAAATTCATCAAGAGTTATCCCGTCACCGGTTGACCACCAATCGGGACTGCCTTTATCGAGAATATCACCAAGGCCTATTCCTCTAAGTGTTGCAAGCTTCCTAAATTTTCTTAAATCCAATACTATTCGGTCATAGATGGATTCGGCTGATAAGCCTTTTAGATCAGGGTCATAAAGAGCCCCTATCTTAGGCAGCTCTCCCAAGCCCATTTCCATGAGCCATCCGTTTATTACATAATCGCATGCAATATTCCATAAAAAAGGGTCACGGCCTTGACACCTTGCCTGGTGGCTTAAGCCAACATGGAGAAGTTCGTGTGCAATTACAAAACGGCATTCATATTCATCCAGGCCGGCAGCAGGATTTATATATATTTCCTTCAGGTATGAATTGACAGCAGCAACGGATATATCCATTCTTGCACAAAGGACAGGGTCTTCAATGATTGTAAAGCTTGCCGCCAATGCACCAAGGAGAGGATAAGTGCTTATAAACCAGTTTTTGGCTTTAGCTGCAGCGGTAAGATATCCCTTGTCGGCTCCAAGGTATGGTTCGTAACCTGCGGCAACATTTACTGCACTTGTGACTGCCATTGAAAGTCCTTTTGCAAAGCATTCCTCCCAGTCAATTTTGTGCCCGTACCAGGTTCTGTTTAAATCAGCCATAATCATGTCAGCACAATTTTCTCCTGCCGTACCGAAACAGGTTAGTGTAGGAGGAATGCCTTTCTCAACAAAGATATTATACAGTTGCTCTTCCGATGGTGCGGTAAAATCAATTTTATACTGCATTTCTGAGTGTGGACGCCCCAATTTCATATCGCTTAAGAATTTTGCAATAAAGCAATCACATGCGGTATTCCATTTGATGTTATCGGACTTTTCCTTAAAATGTCCCAATCCCAAATGAAGGAGGCAGTGGGCTATGACATAAGCCCACTCAAGCGGATCCCCTCGCCTTGTAGCGTTGACGTGGAGATAACCGTTTCTTGTAATGACAGCCCAACCTTTTTCCGGGCATAAATTGCCTTCTGTTCGCACTACATGGACATGGTTTAGGAGAGGTGCAAACATTGGGTGACTGTCTATGATATTATATCCTTTGGCATAGTTTTCATAAGCAATATCAATCTTATGTGTATTTTTCTTATTTCCCATAGGTTATGATTCTTTCCTTTCCACTAATCTTGGAAGATCTCGTACTATGTCAACCATAAACCATCCCGGCAAGCTTTGCTCTTCATCCTGTTTCGATACAACCATTTGAGCTATTTCCAGGTTTATTGATGCCAAATCTTTAATTAATGCCTTGGCCCTGTGGGAGAACATCTTCTGTTTCTCGTTCATGGATTCCTTAGTAGGAGGAAGTTGCTTGATTAAATGTGCTCTAAAGGACTGTGCAAGGAAATACAGCACATCTCTGTCCTCAGGTTTATGCGGCCATTTCTTCTCACCGTCAATTATGGAAGACAACTGATACTTGTTTCTTATTTGCTTTATAAAAGCTTTAAATTGTCCCGCATGATGAGGTGAAAGGCAACTGTAAGCCAGTATTTCAATTGCTTCATCGGTTATTTGTTCTCCATATTCATTTAATGCATCACTTAGCATGTGCCATGATCTAGGGGTGGAAAACGGTTCCTCATGTTTGGGTGGCTGCGTCCATAGATGATCCGGGCGTAATGTAATATACTCTGTGACATAGGGATGAATTCCGTTTTCAAAAGCCCATTCCAGCCAATCTTTGTGTGAAACTTTAAGTTGTACATGCATCATACGGTTTATCAATGCAGAGGACATCGGTTTTACAATGGCACTGTCCTGTGCCCTGTTACCGGCACCGATAACAATAGAACCTTTTGGTAGTATGTATTCACCAATCCTGTGTTCATGAATCAGGCTGTAAAAGGCTTTCTGAACTTCCTGCGAGCAAGCATTAAGTTCATCAAGAAACAGACAGTACGGTTCCTTCCTTGCTATCATCTTTGGAGGACAAAATTGACTTACTCCATCAATAATTTGCGGTACACCGATGATATCTTCAGGAGCCAGCTGGCTGCCTAGCAAAGATACGCAGGGGAGTCCAAGGGAATCTGCAAACTGCTGTACCAAAGTTGATTTGCCTATGCCGGGAGGACCCCATATAAAGACCGGCCTTACAACTGCTATATTTAAAAGTAATTCCGATAACTGTTTTTGCGTAACTGTAATTGGAATATTCATTTAATTCTCCTTTCAAAATCCATACTTAAAAAAGGGTATAAAAATACCGTGATGCAGTAACCACGGAAACATTTGCAGGTTCTAAAATTTTATTGTTAAAAAAGGCAACAAAAAAACACGATAACTTGTCGTGCTTATAGCAAGTTTCAATATTGCTATCAGGTGACGGTTACTTTTCCAAAGATGGCCGCAAGAACAGAATACATATATGTTCTTTTGACCCGATATTAAATTATAAATAAATCACCTCATAATTTATGGTTGCCATCATTTTCAACACTCCTTTCACCTGATTGTAATTAAAACTTCGTACTATATCATAATATTATGGATTTGGTATGAATGTCAATATGTGTAATGTAATTGTAAAATAATGGCCATGCCATAATTATATGTTTGCCATCCTAGGCTGAAAGCAAAACATAAGTAGTATTTTCTTCAATTGACAATTACTATGATATAATAGGTATAAGTTTTTACGTGCTATCAAAGTTGATTACTCAATGCTTGACCAATTGAAAAGTGGGTTTTTAACGATAACATAAATAAAAGCGGTGAGAATATGATATATAATGTTTTGTCTGTTCTTATTGGATTGATATTGTTACCGGTATTGTTAATTTGGTTTTGGAAGAAAAATAATGAGTGCTTGTTTGAATGGCTGATTAATTTTTAATGATTGCTTTTTTTGTTATGTATATGCACTTTGCCGGTCTTTGGGCATATATTACCGGATACTATGCAAGATACTTGGTTTTGGTGTTATTTACGTTTATAACATTTGTCACATTCAACAAAGCAAAACACTTGACGTTTTTAAGTGTTACTAAAATTACGAGTAAATTTGGCTTATGCTGCAAAATCTTTATTGTATTTATTTTATTGTTTATAAATATGAGTATATTATTTTCTTTTTTTTACAATAGAGAGGAAAATACTATAGATCTCGCATTTCCTCTTAAAAATGGTACTTATTATATAGCTCATGTTATATAGCTCATGGAGGAAATAGCACTATTTTAAATTATCATAATTCCAACTTCTATTTGAAGTATTCGCTTGATATTGTAAAGCTTGATAAATTTGGATTTAGAGCTAACGGCTTATAATTGAGAATGGATATGGTGTTAAACTTATGTTAGACGGTAAGTATTTGAAAAGGAATGATTTAATAAAAGTTTATGATTAGTATAGCTGTTGTAATGAAATATGCAAAAAAGTAAGAGGGGCTTTGTGTTTCAAAGTAGGTATTATAATTAAAAAAAATAAGAGAACTATATAATAAGCATCAATAACTGTGCAATATTATATCAGTTCTCTTATCGTTATCATTAATTCTATGCTTTATTAATTGGTTTTGTAATATAAAATTTCTTTTCGCTTAATTTATCCTCAACTAACCTCAAAGCTTCCCCAAATCTCTGAAAGTGCACAATTTCTCGTGCTCTTAAAAACTTCAATGGCTCGATTACATCGGGGTCGTCGGCAAGATTTATAAGATTCTCGTAAGTGGCCCTTGCTTTTTGTTCTGCTGCCAAGTCTTCGTACAAGTCGGCTATGGGATCGCCTTTTGATTGAAGATAGGCTGCAGTGAAAGGTACACCGGATGCACTTACAGGATAGACAGCGTGGTCATGGTCGGAGTAGTATGCACCAAGACCTTCTTTTTCAAGTACATCTGCCGGAACGCCCTTTGTAAGCTGATGAACAATTGAACCTATAATTTCAAGATGGGCCAGTTCTTCAGTTCCTATATCGTTGAGTATTGCACGAGCTTCATTTGTCGGCATGCTGAATCTTTGACTTAAATACCTTAAGGATGCAGCCAGCTCCCCATCCGGTCCTCCGTATTGAGTTATAATATATTTGGCCATTCTCGGATTGGGTGTTTTGATTTTTACCGGATATTCCAATTTTTTTTCATAAACCCACATTTTGAGACCTCCTGAAACTATACTATTTTAATTTTGATTTGAATCATTTAAATTAATCTTTACGTCAAAAAGTAAATTTCAATAAACCGTTTTGCGGTATACTTAAATCAGCATTATGGCCATTACTCCCATGGCCACTCGCCCTGAACCCATTGCCATGGGAATTTGCTGGGTGTCAATTGGGCAATTATCGGTCCGTACAATCTTTCGTACTCGCGTCTTAAGACTAATGATCTTTGAACGCTGCTGTTATATAACGCTATGGCATTTTGGTCACAAGGATGTGTGTCAAGGTAAAGCATTAGATCAGTAACGGTAAAATCAGCAGCCATAACTTCTTTCAATAGATTTTCCCGATTTTTATCCATAATTACACCTCCTAAGCGTCAACCGTATATTCGGGGTCCACACCATAAGGCCTGTCAAGTTCCGGAAAGATAGTGCCTGCGAGTAATCCCTTCATTGGAGGATAAATACATACAAGTTGCTGGAACGGCACATAAGCATGTGCAAGCTGGGGGGTAGGCATGATTGCAGGCATTGTTTTGCATAAACCGCTATTGTCCGTTTTAGGCAAATTATTGGCTTGTAAATTCTGATTCATAATTACAAAACTCCTCCCAATATATTATTTCTTAACATAATATTCAAAAAAGTTAACAAAGGTTCTTGTATTAACCAATGCATTTGCAATTCAAAAATCTAAATTTTACGAGTATAATAGTAATAATCGATTAACTTACCGAAAGTACATAATAATTTAAAGGTGGAAATAAAATGAGTAAGAGTATAAGATTGTGCCTATGCCAGATGAAAGTGGTGGATGACAAGGATGCCAATATTTCCAAGGCTGTTCAAATGATAGGCAGGGCTGCTGAAAACAATGCGGATGTCATTGCGTTACCGGAGATGTTCAATTGTCCTTATGACAACAGTAAGTTTTCCAGCTATGCTGAGGATTTGGAAAACGGTAAAACCGTGAATGCGATAAAAAAAGCAGCCAAAGATTCAAAAATTTGTGTAATTGCGGGGTCAATTCCCGAATTGTCGGAAGGCAAGATATATAATACATGTGTTGCTGTCGATAGCTGCGGAAAGGCTATAGGAAGGCACAGGAAGATACATTTGTTTGATGTTAACATTCCCGGTAAAATAGTATTTAAAGAGTCGGATACCCTAAGTCCCGGAAGAGATATAACTGTTGTGGATGCGGGAGTTCTTAAAATCGGTATCGCAATATGTTATGACGTGAGATTTCCGGAGATATTCAGAATTATGGCACTAAGGGGAGCACAAATAGTGGTGATTCCTGCAAATTTTAATATGACGACAGGTCACCTGCATTGGGAACTTTTAATGAGAGCGAGAGCTGTTGACAACCAAATATTTATTGCAGCCGTATCTTCGGCAAGGGATGAAAAAGCCCATTATGTAGCTTATGGGAACTCAATGGTTACCGATCCTTTCGGCAATGTGTTGGGGCGTTTGGGAGAAGCTGAAGATATGCTGTTTGTCGATATAGACCTTATGGAACTCGATAGAATAAGAAATGAACTACCGATTTTAAAACACAGAAGAGAGGATGTTTATAAATTTTAGTTTTTTTAAGTTTATGGATTTAAAGTTTAGAAATGGCTATATCCGGATACAATATATATTGTTAAAACATTTAATCTATGTAAAATATTATTTAAATTCATTCTTTACAGTTTACAATCATTATGTTAAAATGTTTTAGGTAATGTAAACCATTTGCTCGGTTAAAGGTACTCCGGCCTTTTACTTAGCTAATGGCGATTAAATTTGGAGGAGGATTTTTTTATGTTGAAAGAAAAGAAGCAAGAAATAATTGCTACTCATCAACTTCATGAAGGTGATACCGGATCGCCTGAAGTACAAATTGCTATTTTAACTGAAAGAATCAATCATTTGACAGAACATCTTAAGATTCACAAAAAAGACCATCACTCAAGAAGAGGGCTTTTTAAGATGGTTGGACAAAGAAGAGGTTTGTTAAACTATCTTCAAAAAGTTGATATCAATAGATATCGTGCAATTATCGAGAAGTTGAATATTAGAAAATAATGATGAGCGGAGTAGTCCGCTCATTCTTTTAATACTTTGTGTTTTTTAACTCTTTCCAAATGGTTGAAGGAGGAAAATTGTAAGGGATAAATACCCTAAAGTTTTGTTTGTAAAGGTAATTGATTACCTTTATTTTTTAGGTAATAAAATATGGGTAAACTAATACATGGAACAAATTTGGGATTAAACAATAATACAATGTACTTTATGTGGAATAATAAAAATTAATTTAATCTTTATAAAAAAGAACTGCAGGCGGTAGAAGGTAGATTGTGCAGCAAATTTAAGGTGTTAATTTTTTTGCTGTAGAATCTACGTCCTACAGTCTGTGGTTATAACAAGAGGAGGATTAAAATATGGAAAATTGCTTCAGCATGGAATTAGCTGGACGTACTTTAACAATAGAGACAGGGAAACTTGCACAGTTAGCTAACGGTGCGGTTTTAGTAAGATATGGAGATACAGTTATTTTGTCAACAGCAACAGCTTCAGAAAAGCCAAGAGAAGGTATAGATTTCTTTCCGCTAAGTGTTGACTATGAGGAGAGATTATATTCAGTGGGAAAGATTCCCGGTGGGTTTATAAAGAGAGAAGGTAAACCTTCGGAAAAGGCAATTCTTACGTCTAGGGTAATTGACAGACCGTTAAGACCGTTATTTCCAAAGGATTTAAGAAACGATGTTGCTGTAGTAAACACTGTTCTGTCTGTTGACCAGGACAACTCTCCTGAAGTTGCTGCACTATTGGGTGCCTCGATAGCATTGGCCATTTCGGACATACCTTTCAATGGACCTGTAGGTGGAGTTATTTTAGGACTAATTGACGGACAAGTTATTATAAATCCCGATGCAAAACAGCGTGAAAAAAGTCAGATGTATGTTACTCTTGCAGCTACAAGAGAAAAGATCGTTATGATTGAAGCCGGTGCCAATGAAGTTCCGGATGAAGTTATGCTTGATGCCATCAAGCAAGGGCATAAGGAAATAATAAAAATATGCGATTTTATAGATAGCATCGTAAAGGAAGTGGGCAAGCCGAAGTTTGAATATGAATCGGCCGAAGTACCCAGTGAGATTTTTGATGAAGTCAAGGAATTTGCGTATGCAAAAATGAGGGAAGCTGTTTTGGCAGTGGACAAGCAGGTTAGAGACGAGAATATAGCAAAACTTACTGAGGAGACAAAAACACATTTTGCCGAGAATCGTCCTGAACTTGCGGAAACTTACCCCGATTTGGAAGCAAAAATTGACGAAGCTTTATACAAACTGGAGAAAAAAGTTGTAAGAGAATATATTATAAAAGAAGGAAAAAGAGTGGACGGTAGAAGATTGGATGAAATAAGACCTCTTTCCGCAGAGGTGGGTATTTTACCGAGAGTTCACGGTTCCGGACTGTTTCAGAGGGGTCAGACTCAAATACTGACGGTACTTACCCTTGGTGCCCTTGGTGATGTACAAATTTTAGACGGAATTGAACTTGAAGAGACTAAGAGATACATGCATCATTACAATTTCCCCGGTTATAGCGTGGGTGAAGCTAAAACCTCAAGAGGTCCGGGTAGAAGGGAAATCGGTCACGGTGCTTTGGCAGAAAGGGCTTTAGAACCGGTTATACCTTCACAGGAGGAATTTCCTTATACAATAAGACTTGTTTCGGAAGTATTGATGTCGAACGGGTCAACATCACAGGGAAGTGTATGTGCAAGTACTTTAGCCCTTATGGATGCAGGTGTGCCCATTAAAAGACCGGTAGCAGGGATTTCAGCAGGTCTTGTAACCGATGAGGAAAATCCCGATAAATTTGTTACTTTTGTCGATATTCAAGGAATTGAAGATTTCTTTGGAGATATGGACTTCAAAGTTGCGGGTACTAAAGAGGGAATTACGGCAATACAAGTGGATATAAAGGTGGATGGACTCACTTATGACATCATTGAGCAAGCCTTTGAAATCACCAGAAAAGGACGAATTCAAATTATTGATGATGTTATATTGAAAGCTATTCCGGAGCCGAGGAAGGAAATGTCGAAATATGCACCCAAAATAGTTACCACATGTATAAATCCGGATAAAATACGAGATGTTATTGGACCTGGCGGAAAGATGATAAATAAGATTATTGCCGATACAGGTGTAAAGATTGATATCGAAGATGACGGTAAAGTATTCATTGCAAGTTCGAACACCCAGTCAGCCCAAAGGGCATTGATGATGATTGAAGGAATAGCAAAAGATGTTGAACCTGGTCAAATTTATCTGGGCAAGGTAATGCGGATTACTAACTTTGGAGCTTTTGTAGAATTTTTGCCGGGCAAGGAAGGTCTAGTTCATATATCCAAACTTGACAAAAAGAGGGTAGAAAAAGTTGAAGATGTTGTCAACGTTGGGGATGAAATCCTGGTTAAGGTTATTGATGTTGACAAGCAGGGCAGAATTAACCTTTCGAGAAAAGATGCAATGGATGATTCTATGGAAAGCAACGACTAAGAAAAAATCTCTATTTGCAAAGCGGAGGGTTTATGCTAAATCGGATAACGTTGGAAAATGGCGTTAGAATTATTTGTGAAAAGATACCCTATATGAGATCGGTATCTGTGGGAATTTGGGTAGGAGCCGGTTCGAGGAATGAGAAAAAAGAGATAAACGGAATATCTCATTTTATAGAGCATATGCTTTTTAAAGGTACCAAAAAACGAAGTGCGAAAGAAATAGCCGAGAGTATTGACAGCATTGGCGGCCAAATTAATGCTTTTACAGCAAAGGAATGTACTTGTTATTATACCAAGACTCTTGATACACATATCGATATTGCAATAGATGTGTTATCGGATATGTTTTTCAACTCGGTGTTTTCTGAAAAAGACATTGAGATTGAACGAAAAGTAGTTCTTGAAGAGATAAGCATGTATGAGGATTCGCCGGAGGAATTGGTGCACGATTTTCTATCTGAAACGGTATGGGAAAATGATGCAATAGGAATGCCTATTCTCGGTACTTATGAATGTCTTAAAAATATTAACAGGAACAAAATAGTGGATTATATAAGCAATCATTATCTTCCTGAGAATACTGTTATAGCGGTTGCCGGGAATTATGACGAAAAGGTCCTGATAGAGAACGTAAAGAAGAATTTTGAAAGTTGGCGTTCGGATAAAGTTCCGGTAAAGCAGTATGAAAGGGCCCAATTTAAGGTTAGCAACAAGGTTAAGCAGAAAGACATCGAACAAGTTCATATATGTTTGGGTTTTGAAGGTATTGAACACGGAAATGACGATTTATATTCACTACTTGCATTAAATAATGTTTTTGGCGGTGGAATGAGTTCGAGGTTATTTCAAAAGATTCGAGAGGAGAAGGGATTGGTTTATTCCATTTATTCCTATCCTTCTTCTTACTGCAATACAGGACTTTTTACCATATATGCGGGAATGAGTCCCGAACATCAAGAGACTTTTTTAAAGCTTGTGATGGATGAAATAAAGCAGCTTGTAAAGTATGGGATTTCCGATGATGAATTGGCAAAATCCAAAGAACAGCTTAAGGGAAGTTATATTTTAGGTTTGGAAAGCACCAGCAGCAGAATGAACAGTCTTGGTAAATCGGAATTGATGCTGGGAATAGTAAATTCACCGGAAGAGATTCTTATGAAGATTGATGCGGTGAATAATGAAAAAGTACGGGAAATTATCGACAGGGTTTTTCAAATTGAAAAAATGAGCCTTGCCGCGGTTGGAAACATAAAAGGAGATATTGATTTTACAAAATATATTTAGTGATTTGACATAATAAAATCTGTCAAAGATAGAGAGCTTAACAGTCTGACTGTGAAAGCTCTTTTTTATTGCGACGATTTGTACAAACAGACAAGCACTTTAGATTTACAAAAAACATAAGATATACCAGTCACCATAAATTGATATGGGCATGGGAATATGTGTTGAGAGCTCTTTTATTTCATGCTTTTTTAATAGAAGGGAGGAATTTGATAATGGCAAATAAAAGGTTCACAGTCTTAGGTGGTGATCTAAGAAGCGTAAAACTTGCAAATCTGATTTCAGCAGATGGCAACAAGGTTAACATATATGGTTTTAAAAATGCCGGTTTTGAGTTGGGATTGGAAGAAAGTCCGAATTTGGAATCGGCTATAAACGATTCGGATGTTGTCATAGGACCGCTGCCGTGTTCAAATGATAATGAAATTTTAAATGCACCGTTTTGTCCCGATAAAATTTACATAAAAGATGTATTTAAAACAATGAATAAAAATCAGCTATTTATTGCGGGAAGGATAAGTGAAAAAATTCTTCAGGCTGCTTCGGTATATAGTGTTTACTCTGTTGATTTGCTTGAAAGAGAGGAAATGGCTGTATTGAATGCCATACCGACGGCTGAAGGTGCGATTCAAATCGCTATGGAAGAAATGCCTGTTACACTTCATAACTCAAACGTACTTGTTTTAGGGTATGGTAGAATTGGAAAAATACTTGCTAAAATGCTTCTGGGTTTGGGCTGCAATGTTTATGTTGAGGCTAGAAAGTATTCCGATCTGGCATGGATTAAAGGATACGGATATAAACCCGTTCACATAAGTGAATTAGGAAATATACTGGAAAACATGGATGTAATTTTTAACACCATCCCCCATGTTGTTCTGGACGAAAATGCCCTCAAAAAAGTCAGGAAGGACAGTATTATAATCGATTTGGCATCAAAACCGGGAGGAGTGGATTTTGGAAAAGCAAAAGATATGGGGCTGAAGACAATCTGGGCACTTTCACTTCCGGGGAAAGTTGCACCTGTTACAGCAGCAGAGTTTATGAAGGATACTATTTACAATATAATAAATGAGCTGGGGGTATAGGAAATGAAATTTGACGGCATTAAAATCGGATTTGCTCTAACCGGATCCTTTTGTACTATTGGTAAAGTAATTCCGGAAATAGAAAAATTAGTAAGCGAGGGAGCTGAAGTTATTCCAATAATTTCAAATTCTGTCGATAAATTTGATACGAGGTTCGGTACAGCCAAGGACTTAAGGTTAAAATTAGAGGGAATTACAGGAAAAAAAATAATTGATACCATAATTGACGCAGAACCCTTTGGACCGAAATCTTTAGTGGATTTAGTCGTTGTTGCACCTTGTACGGGAAATACTTTGGCAAAAATTGCTTTGGGAATAACCGATACCCCGGTGACTATGGCATGCAAGGCCCACTTAAGAAATCAGAAACCGTTGGTAATAGCAATATCCACAAACGATGGCCTAGGTGCCAATGCAAAAAATATCGGTCTGCTCCTGAACACAAAAAATGTATTCATGGTTCCCTTCGGACAGGATGGACCGGTTACAAAGCCCAATTCGCTTGTTGCAAATGAAAAGTTGATTCTTCCTACTATAGAATATGCTTTAAAGGGTAAACAAATTCAACCGCTGCTTATAAAATATTAACGCATTATTATGAAGTAAACTTCAAATAAGTATTTGATTTTAGTGATACGGTTGACAGTAAGTTGAAATTGAATAAAGTTTCTTAAAAAGGATTAAGACTCTTGTATAACATTACAAGAGTCTTTTTTAGGGGATTTCGAATGAAATGAAAGCAGCAAAATTTCAAGGGCTCGACGCCCATGAGATTTTTTGGTATATTTTATGACACAGATTGAGTTAAAACTTCAAAATTCATCAAAATATTGCTTTATCATGAAAAGTGCATAAATTTTTAATAGATTTTTAATAAAAGTTCATAAAATCATCATAAATTGCGAATTGGGTGCTTGAGAATCCCAAATAAACATGTTAAAATAAGTATTAGTTAAAAAAAATTATAAAATATAATATTAGTTAGTATAATTAAGTAGTATCTTGTATTTGTCTTGTATTCTTGAAATATTATCGATAGTTATATAATATTAGAGATATCTATACAACAATAGAATATTTTTTACTTCACAAAGAATAAACTTTAGTATACAATAAAAGTACAGTGCTTTTATAGTTCTTTGCAGTATCCATGACAACTAAATTATGTTTAATTATAAATTTAATACTATTTGGGGGTTCAAAATGGTAGGATTAGATACTAGAGGAATTGATGAAATACTTTTGGAGATGGGTGTACTGAAAATCACAGATTTGAAAAGAGCTTGGGACATCCAGAGAGAAAGTAAGGGAAATATTGAGGAAATTCTTGTGGAGCTCGGGCTTGTGTCTTCAAAAGACATCATGATAGCAAATGCCACTAAAATGGGCATAGAATTTATAGATCTGGCAGCAGAAGGAGTCAAGGATACAACCATTCAAAATCTTATAACCAAAAACATTGCACATCGATACAAAGTATTACCCATTGAAAAAGATAATAACGTCTTAACCGTTGCGATGAAAGATCCTACAGATATATTTTCAATAGATGATATTCGTCTTGCAACAGGTCTCGAAATAAAACCGGTTCTTGCAGACAGCAAAGAACTTGAGAAATATATTGTTCAATTTTACGGTGAAGATATAAGAATCAAAGATGTTAAACCGGAGCCTGAAAAGGACGGAACAGTTATTGAGGCAAAGATTCAAGAGTCTTTAAAAGAAAAAGAAAATATGCTGCTAGATAACAGCACCTATAATTCCATTAAGCAGGATGTTGAACTTCCAGATTTAGGTTTAGATAATTTTGCCAATACCCCTTTGGATAATTTTAGTGACAGAAGTTACTCGGAGAACGGACTGTTTAAAGATAAAATAGGTAATTTGCTCGTTAAAGCCGGTGTTATAAACCAAGAGCAATTGGATAGGGCATTGGCTATTCAGAAGAAAAATGGTGGACTTATTGGGCAAATTCTTGTTAAAGAAGGGTATCTTAATTCAAAATCTCTCTATGAATTTTTGGAAAAACAGATGGGAGTCCAGTTTGTCGATTTGGATACTGTTGAATTTAGTGAAGAGGCACTGAATCTTGTGTCTTACAATCTGGCGAGAATGCACAAAGTTATTCCTTTGAGCAAGTCCGACTCGACTCTTAAAGTAGCCATGAGCGATCCGATGAATATTTTTTCCATAGATGACTTGAGACTTACCACAGGGCTTGAGATTGTTCCATGCCTTGCTGAAGAAGAACTTATTGCCAAATATCTTGATATTCATTATAATAAAGCTAATAGAAGCGGAGTTTCCGGTGAAAAGAAATTAGCTAAACTGGATGAAGAAATACAAAAAGTAAAAGAAAAAATTGCAGTAGAAATAATGGAGACTCAACAAGAGGAAGAAATTGTTGATGTATCCAATCTTGAAGATGCTCCTATTGTTAAAATGGTAAATATTATATTCCAAAAAGCAATAGCGAGCAGGGCAAGTGATATTCATATCGAACCTCAGCAAGATTGTGTGCTTGTTCGATACAGAATTGACGGTCAGCTTGTTGAGGTGGAGAGAGAAGATATAAAGATTATGCCGTCTTTGTCTGCGAGAATAAAAATTATAAGCGGTTTGAACATTGCAGAAAAAAGGGTTCCGCAGGACGGTAGAATAGCCCTTAATGTAGACGGTAAGAATTATGATCTTCGTGTATCTGTCTTGCCTACAATGTTCGGAGAAAAGATAGTAATGAGAATCACCGACAAAGACGGATTTAACGTTTCAAAAGAGCAGTTGGGCTTTTTTGAGGACGATTTGGTTAAATTCAATAATATAATATCCCATCCGCATGGTATTATACTTGTAACCGGTCCGACAGGAAGCGGTAAATCGACTACACTTTATACTGCATTAAGAGAACTATGCAAACCGAACGTTAATATACTTACGGTAGAGGATCCGGTTGAAAATACAATAAGGGGTATAAATCAGGTACAAGTTAATGCAAAAGCGGGAATGACTTTTGCAGCAGCATTGAGGGCGTTCTTAAGACAAGACCCTGACATAATAATGGTTGGAGAGATTCGTGATAGCGAAACTGCGGAAATAGCGACAAGATCTGCTATCACCGGACACTTGGTATTCAGTACATTACACACCAATGATGCTGCAAGTTCCATTACCAGAATGATAGATATGGGGATAGAACCTTTCTTGATATCTTCTTCAGTTGTTGGAGTTTTGGCTCAAAGACTTGTAAGAAGATTGTGTCCGAAGTGTAAGGAAGAAGCAGAAGTAGACGATTACGCAAGAGAAATTTTGGGATTGTCTGATGATGAAAAAGTAACCATATACAAAGCGAAGGGATGCAATGAATGCAATAATATCGGTTATAAAGGTCGAATAGCTGTATATGAAATAATGGAAATCGATAGAGAGATTAGGCAGCTAATTGCAAAGAATGCAAATTCTGATACTATAAAGGAAGTTGCTATTAGTAAAGGTATGAAAACCTTGAGAATGAATTGTGCAAGATTGGTTTTGAACGGTACAACTACGATAGATGAAATGCTTAAAATAGCATTTTCAAAAGATTAAATGAGAGGATGTTATGTATGGATCTTAATTCATTTCTTACAAAAGCAGTAAATGCTGGGGCATCAGACCTTCATATATGTGCTGGTGTGCCTCCGGTTATCAGGTTGCACGGTGACTTGATAAACCTAGATGAACCTATACTAACACCCCATGATTGTGTAGAACTGGCAAAACAGTGTTTAAACAGCAGATTGTACGAAACTTTTCTTGAAGTGGGAGAAGTGGATTCGTCCTACGCTATTGCCGGATTGGCACGTTTCAGGGTAAACGTATTTAAGCAGAGAGGTACTTGTGCAATAGCATTTAGAACAATTCCTCAAGAAATACCTAAAATTGAGGATTTGGGTTTACCGGGATTGGTTTATGACCTTGCTTTGAAACAAAGAGGTCTTATACTGATAACAGGACCGACAGGACATGGTAAATCCACTACACTTGCTGCCATGATTAACTACATAAACAGTAAGAGAAGATGTCACATTGTAACCATAGAAGATCCGATAGAATTCCTACATAGACATAATAAGAGTGTTATTAACCAGAGAGAAATCGGTACAGATACCAAGAACTATGCTAATTCACTAAGGGCTGTGCTGAGAGAGGACCCTGATGTTATTCTCATAGGTGAGATGCGTGATCAGGAAACTATTGCTACTGCACTGACGGCTGCTGAAACCGGACACCTTGTGCTGTCAACCCTTCATACTATCGGTTCTGCAAAAACCATAGACAGAATTATTGACGTGTTTCCTCCTTATCAACAAGCTCAGATAAGAACTCAGCTTTCGACAGTTTTACAGGGAATTATTTCGCAGCAATTGATAAGGCGTGCCGATGATAAAGGACGTGTACTTGCTACTGAGACCATGGTGTGGACACCTGCTATAGCAAATTTGATTCGTGAAAGCCGTACGCACCAAATCAATACATGTATACAAACCGGATCGCAATTCGGAATGTATACCATGGATACTTGTATAGCTGAGCTTTACAAGCAAGAGCTTATTGACTATGAGAGTGCTTGTCAATATTCAGTCGATATGGATAATTTGAGGAAATTAATCTCAATGTAAAAAAAGTACTAGTATTTTTGTAGAATATGATGTAAAATATAATTAATTAAAGATTTTTTGAATTAGTTTATAGATTTAGATAAAGATTAAATTTGATTTATGTTTCTTGGAGTTTATATTGTTTGGGAGGTTACATATGGCTTGTCCTACGAGGTTTTTGTAGTTTATGTTTTTAGCACTTCTCCCTATAAATTTATAATCCAAGATAAAAATCTATATTGCACGTATCAATATATCATTTCGATGCCGCATTCAAAGCTATAAATATATATTCTCAATTATCCTTCAAACATGAAAATATTAACATTTAGTTTATATTTGAGATAGATTAAATGCAGTTGATTACTTGGGGGTTGGAAAAATGCCGGTATACAGCTACAAGGTAAAAACTGAAACGGGAAATGTGAAATCAAATGAAGTAAAAATGAACAGTGCCGAAGAGTTAAGAAAACTTTTGGAGGAAAAAGGCTACACTGTTATTGAGATTGTTGAGAAAAATGCTTTTACCGATATAAGTACTATAGGTATTTTCAAACAGAAGGTTAAGACTAAGGATTTAGCCGTATTTGCCAGGCAATTTGCCATAGTACTTCAGGCCGGTGTACCTATTGCCACATGTTTGGAAGTTTTGAGACAACAAACTACAAATAAGACCTTGAAGGAATGTTTGGATGATATATATGACGATATTCAAAAAGGTATTGCGTTGTCCAGTTCCATGAGAAAACATGATGATATCTTTCCGGAACTAATGATATGTATGGTGGAGGCCGGAGAGGTTAGCGGTCAGTTGGATATCGTTTTTGAAAGACTTGCAAGGCAGTATGAGAATCAAAATGCCATCAACGCAAAGATAAGAAGTTCACTTACATATCCCATCATTGTTGGAGTAATAGCAGTTATAGTAGTTGTCGTTTTGATGATTTTTGTAGTTCCTAAATTTGTTGAAATGCTTTTAGAGTTTAAAGTTGAGTTACCGATATTTACTAAGATACTTATTGCTATTAGTGGTTTCTTTGTTAATTTCTGGTGGGCTATGCTTGGAGGTGTAATTGCTCTGATTTTTGGAATAAGAGCTTTTGCGAAATCCGAGTCAGGAAAAATGTTTATCGGTAATTTAGCTATTAAACTACCTGTTATTAAAGGAGTTACCAAGAATATTATAACGGCAAGGTTTTCACGTACTCTGGGGACTCTTATGTCAAGTGGAGTACTCCTCATTCAATCGATGGAAGTTGTACAGAAGATACTCGGTAACGCTGTTATCATAAAAAAGTTTGACATTGTGATAGACGAGATAAAAAAGGGAAAAGGTCTTACACAACCGTTGGTGGGGTGCAGATACTTTCCGCCTCTCCTTATATCTATGATTAGAATTGGTGAAGAATCGGGAAGTTTGGATTTTACATTGGAAAAAGCTGCAGATTTTTATGACCAGGAAGTTGAAACATCGGTCCAACAGTTAATGTCATTTATAGAACCAATTATTACTATTTTCCTTGCGATCGTATGTGCTTTTGTTGTATTGAGCGTTCTTGTACCGATGTTGAGTATTTACCAACATGCTGAATTTTAGAGTTTTGCTTATTGCAGTATCTTGTTCCAAAAAAAGTCTGGGGGGGGATTTCAAATTATAGCTTTTATGGAACGGATATTGTAGGATAAGCAATGTGATAAAAAGTAAATACAAACAAATTATAGGAGGGTTAAGTATGAAAAAAATGTTAAAGAACAAAAAAGGGTTTTCACTTATTGAGCTTTTGATTGTTATAGCTATTATGGGTGTTTTAGCTGTTATTGCGTTTAGTATGTTCTCCGGTGTTGTTTCTAACAGTAGAAAGAAAGCAGACAGTACTCAGGCTGGAAACATTCAAAAAGCACTGGTAGCTTACATGGTTGATACAGGTGATGCTTATCTTGAAAATTTGAGATATACTGATCCTAGTACAGAAATTACTGATACTAATGCAGATGAGGGAGAAGCAATTAAAACAGACGATACTTGGGCAGAGGTAGTTATAGCACTTCAAAGAAAGCAAAAAGTTGGTGATGATGTTTTTGAACCATTCTTGAATCCAAAAAATGGAGCTACTCCTTCATCTAGAGATTTTAAAGTACAATGGACTGGACACTATGGATATAAGATAGAAGTGTTCCCTGAAAGAATGAATGCTACAGTAGAACCAGCTAAAACAGCAGAGGATAATAAAATTATCTTACCAGAAAGACCAGAATAATACTGTATTAATAATACTTTTAACTGGCCGGTTAAAAGCCGGCCAGAGAAAGTTTAGGTGGGTGACATGTCATTATTAAAGAATAGAAAAGGATTTTCATTAATTGAATTATTAGTAACCCTTGCTTTAGTCGGGATTGTAACTCCTCTGATCTTTACGTTTTTTGTTTTTGGAATGGAGGATTATTCTTCTACTACAAAATATATTAATCAACAATATACTGTTATGGAAGTAACTAGATATATTAGACAGGATGTTGAAGCAGCAAAAAAGGTGACTTTTATTTGTAACGACGAAGAAGAAGGCGAAAAAATAAAAGAAGTTATTTTTCAATTTCCGGATGATTCGTTAAAGATGTGGAAATTTGAGTCTTTGGGGGATGATGAGCATTCCTTTAAAGGATTGAGACTTAAATATGTTCCAGCGGATAAATATGATTTTTATGAAGATGGGAGATATAGAATATTAGATGCATCAATTGAATATGAAAACATAATAGATAATTTGGATTTATCAAAAAGTGGATTTGATACAGATACTCTTAGTGAAGGAAGGATACCTACAAAACTAATACTTACTATCAGACCGGAAAAATTAAATAAAACAAGGTATAACGGAAGAAATATTAATAAGAATATAATTACAGAATTTTCTGTTCGATATAAATTATTTGATAAATTTACTGAGGGGGATTAGCATGAAGGATATAAATTTATTGCCGGAAGATATAAAATCTGCATCGTCTTATTCGCCAGGCAAGTCAGGTTCTGGTGCTGGTACAGCTTTAAAGGTTGCTTCGGTTTTGGCATTATTAGTAGTATTTATTGCGGGAACTCTTGTTGCTCCAAAAGTTTATATTAATACTTTGGAAAGAGAACTTAGCAAAGTGGAGAAGGAAATAGCAGATCCAAAATTTGAAGTTGTTAAAAAAGTAAATGGAGATTTAGCTGCTATTAAAAGTGTAATAGATTCAAAAAATGACGTTATGGAAACTGTTGACAAAAAAGTTTATCCAATTAATGAGATCCTTGTTGCAGTTAATAATTCAGTTCCAAAGGGGACTAGTCTTAATAGGATTGAATATAAAAACAATAAAATTAAGTTAGTAGGATATACAGATGACATTTTAGCCATAGCAGAATTAGTTGCTAAGATTCATAGATTGGATTCTATTCAAATTGCAAGTGATATTACTGTTGATCAGACAAATCAGTTTTCTGTTGAGTTGATTGTCGGTGACGGAAAGGAAGGTAAATAAGATATGTCTAAGAAGACAAGAGATTTGATCATTCTTATTTTTTTATTCCTTGTATTGTATGGAGTTATATACTATAATTTTGTTTTAGTTGATGCTATGGATGAAGTTGAAAGAATTCAATCTAAAATTGAGAGTGCTCAAAAGGAAAAAAAGGAATTGGAAGATGATCTTAAAAATATAGAAGTTTTAAAACGAAATCTTGAAATGAAAAAAACTCAGAATGAAAGATTAGAAGAGTATTTAATGAGTGCTGCAAATATAACTGATAATATTGAATATGTAGATAAATTGGCAAAACTTTTTGAAAAAGGTTTTTCAAAAGTAAAAATTAATAAACCTACAGAATTGAAATCCCAAAAAACTAAAACAACATATTATGAGTTTGGTATTCAATTGACTACAAGCATGACATATAATCAAATTTTAGGGCTTATTGATTATGTTGAAGGCGGTTCAAGAAAAGTAAAAGTGTCAGTTTTTAACATGAAACCTAAGGAAGAGAAAAAAGGTGATTCAGCACAACCAAATACAACCGAACCGATTTATGATCTAGAACTGACAATTAATATGTATTCTCTAAAATTGAGCGATATTGATAAAGTATATGAATACAGCCGCAAGAGGTTTAACAGATTTGAAGACGGTGATGGAGTAATATTTGTTCCTTTGATAGATGCCCCCGGTACAGTAAGTACTTCAGTCAGTGTTGATACAAAGGATAATAATGCTACAAAAAAAGAAGATTTTTTATATAATTCCAGGAAAGCTGATATTGATATAAGATTGGGAAGTTTTCTTATTGCAGGACAGAATTTTGTTATTAAGGGTGTAGGAAATGATTTTCCTATAAATTTTAGACAAAAGGATAGAGCTTCGGTAAAGATAACATTTAGTGGTGATAATTATCATGTTTCAGTAAATGGCGGAGTAGGTAGCGGTTATAATCTCAGCGGAAATATTGATAAAGACGTTATAAGTATGTTTGTTGGAGCGGATTTTCCAACAAATATAAAGGAAAATAAATCCCTTGGTGCTGATATTCAGATTATAAATAACTCTGGCAAGAGAGTCGATATTAATTTGTATGATACCGTTAAACGAGTAAGAATAACTGATAGAAATGGAAATTTAATTATAAAGTCTAGCGACTTGGAGAAAGTTTATATAATTTAGGTGATTGATATGAGAAGGCTACTCAGAAGTAAAAAAGGATTGACCTTTGTAGAAGTCTTGATTTCCCTTACCATATTGGGGCTTTTGGCTGTACCTATTATGATGATGTTTATGAATGCTCAAAGATATGCAAGAAAAGTTGATAAGCAGACAGAAATAAATGCTGTTACAAGGACAGTCAAGCAATTGGTTTCTGAAGGCCTTATTAGTGATGCACCTTTAAAAGATATAAATGATGATTATGTTGATATTAATGAGGATGGTAGGCCCGAAGACGGTTTTAAAGATATTGTAAGACATGCAAATGAGATATCCGCACCTGTTACTACGCCGTATTTACAAATAATAGAAGGTTCTGAAGTTAATGAAAAATATACTTATAAAGTAAAATATGATCCTGAGAAATATTACGATCCTAATTATTTTGGTGTCTATAATGTTTTGATTACAATCGTGGAAAAGGAAACAACTAATACTGTTAATGAAATAAAGGTATCTGTTAATGTAGGAGAAGAAATAGGTATTATTGAGGATGAAAGTGAAGAGTTGGAAGATGATGAAGATTAATCTTATTCTTTTATTTGCATATTTAAGGGGGGATAAAGGTGAATAAGATTATAGAAAACAAAAAAGGAGCTACATTCGCTACAGTTGTAATAGTAGTAACGGTTTTAATTCTATTGAGTTCGATTATAATGGATGCTGTTTTGACTAATTTTGTGTTGACAAAACGGCATATGAATATAGATTTTGCGTATTATGCAGGAGAATCTGCAATTGAAAACTGGATGTCGGTAATTCAATCAAACATATCCGGTATTGCTGCCACTTATCCGGATAATGTCGTTCCTACCAATGAAGATAGTAGAAATAGGTTTGGTGAATTTATAGTAAATAAAATAGAATCAAGTAACCTTTTAAAAGAACTGTGGATAGATGTGGCAAATAAATCGGATGCTCTAGTAGCTGCATCTCCAGTTACTACATCTGCTAAAGTGAATGTTGTGAAAGTAGAATGTGAAAAAACATACTGGGAAGACAGTATGATGGATGAAATCGATATCTATATAAGTATTAAATCAAAGTCTTCATTTTCTTTACCTGATACCCCTTATACTACAGGAAATAAAGAAGTTTATGCTGTGAAACCTTTTAGAGTAAAATATCCGGTAAAGAATTATTTGGAATCTGCAATTTGGTCAGTAGGAGATTTTTACATTAGAGGTAATCAAAAAGAGAAGACAGCTGTAGTGAAAGGTGATGTTTTCACTTTCGGTTCTTATGCTGAAAACGTCAATGATATGGATCAGCAATTATTTGGCGGAATTTATGCCATAGATGGAGGAAAGTTAAAAGTATATGGTAATGCATATAGTAGAAGTTTTGTGAGAACCGGTCCATATATAACTGATTTTGGTGTAGATAATATTGATAAAAGCGAAATACTAGTATATAAAGATATTATTGCACAGTGTATACAGATTTTTGCTGATAAAAATAGAATTATCGGATTAAGAAATGCTTATACTTTTGATGACATAGAAGTTAACGGAGAAGATTCCTTTATAGCAATAAACGGAAGTTATTTTGGTTTAACAAAAGGTGGTATTGATAGTAATCATGACGATTCCAGTGCTATAGTTAACAGTGCAATAATTCATAGTTTGTTAAGACGTGGAAGCATTTCATTAGATCCTTTTGATTTGAGCGATGCTTTTAAATCCAGAATTGTTATTAATGGTGATGTTATTGTTGGCGGATCAACTATGAAAATTGATACTGAAGGTGAAGAGGGTGAAAGACCCTCGGTTTTAGGACCTATAGAAAATGCCTCACTAGCTTATAACAAACCTAATGATATTCCACAATATAGATTACACGATGATTGGTCTATAGATGGTATTAACGAATACCATAGGAAGTTAAGACAAGATTCTCAAGTAAGTGATAGAATAAAGGGATTCTTAAATCAATTTCAAGTATGGGATATTATCGATCCTTTTAATCCTGCGGAGATTACTCAATGGATTAATAGAATTAACAATGAACGTCAAACTTATGATAGCTTTGGAAATTATACACTTTTTGGTGGTACAGTTAGAGACAAAATAAAGGGATGGTGGTCATATGAGATTGTTGGAAACGATAAGGTATATAAGAACTTTTTGCCGGAGTTAGGTGATTTGACCTACAATTATACCAGTGATAACTTGTTTGTTAATCAAGACGGAAAATTAGGATTCTATAGACTAGATAACATATATGATTCGGACGATAAGATAAAATACGGTAAAGACACTTGGAATTTTGTATATGAAGATGGTTATACTGAACATGATTTTGGTGAGAGACTATTTGGTACGGCAATAGCTGTGGATAGAGGAAAATGTGGAGAGATAAAAGATGCTTTGGAAAATAAAGTTAATTTGTTTGTAACCAGAAAATATGCAGAGCCTCGATGGAATGTAAGTCCAACTGAAGAGTTTGACAAAATACTAAAAGGTCTGAAAGATAGAGCGGATATGGCTCTTAGTAATGTAGCTGCCAATAGACATATCTTATATATAGATAACGGATATGTGGCTACAGATGTTGTAAGAGATGTTAAAGATTTATTCAGTTCAATAAAAAGTATTCCCGATATATACGAAGTTTGTAGAAATGACAGAGTTGCAGTTGAATCCGACACTAAGGATGATAAGTACTATATAATAGCAAATGCAGATCCGAATTTACATCTGCAGGTTAGTGGTGAGTTTAACGGAATAATTGTAACAGCTGGCAAAGTGTATTTAAAGGATAATGCGAGTGTGTATGGTTCAATAATTGCAGCCGGAGACGGTGATTATGTGGAAGTTTTTGATGAAGACGGCGGTAGTGAATTTAAATTTTATCCGAAAGCAAGAGCTGTTTCTTTGGGTCAAGTAAATCGACTGAATAATGGTGAATTTGCTGCTGTTATAATAAATAACGAAGATGGTCCTGCAAGTGCTCCATATGTAGATTTTTACCTCGGTATGGCAGGAAATGAAAGTCAATATAATAAAGCAGATTTGCTTGAAGTGATAAATTATGCTGTTACAAAGAACGGGTATTTCTTGCCGGCAGGTGTAGTAAGTAACGAGGAAAAATTACTCTATTTGAATAGAGCAGCCAGGGTAAACTTATTGCAAAAGTTTTTAGATAATGAAGAAGATGGAGTAGGTTGGAGTATTAATTTATATGATATATTCTAATCATGATATTTTAACATGGGGTGGATCAGATGAATAAAAAAATAAAGTTTATTGCAATTATCACAATGATGACAGTAATGATTTCAAGTTCAGCATGTTCAATATTGTTTAAAAAGGAAGAACCGATTCCCGACAAACCTAAGAAGGTTGAGACTCCTGAAACTAGCGTGGAAGAGGATAATAAAGTTCTCGAAATGCTTAATGAGTATTTTGAAAAAGTTTATAACCAACCCATTCAAGATTACAATCAAAATATAGTTACAGGTAACTTACCTGATAAATTGAAATCCTATATAGCTAAAAGAACATTGGATGAGGGTAGCGGTAACCCTGAAATAGGAATTCACTTGCCTAGAGTGGTTGAAATTAACGGCTTGTCAATAGTTGATTATGAGATTATTAAAGATAGCTCAAATAAAGCAAAAATTAATTCCGGATTTATAGGAAAGACCGGGGAAAACTTCTTATATTTTGTTAAGTTGGATTTAAAAGCTAAAACTTTGGAGAATGAATTATTTGATAAGTACTACATTATGAATCCACAAACTAGGATTTATGAAAAAATTGCTGAACCGACTGATGATTTATATGAATATATAAAGGTACAAGCTAAATATGATGTTGAAGTTACACAGCAGGATGGGACCTATAAAATAGTCACCGTAAAAGAGGCAAATTATAAACCTGAACTTAAAAACCGGTTGTTTAAACTAAATAATGAGTTTTTGAACAAGTTACCGTATTTAGATGAAAGTATTGAGGCTGAAAAGAGCGTTTTAGATGCTGAAAAAGCCTTAATTGAAGGATTCTTTAATAATTTGCTCAAGCTTGACAAAGAAAGAATGATATTATTTAAATCAAAATGGGAAACGAGTTCGGATGAATTTATTTCATTCCTAAAAATGGTTGATGTTTTTAGTGTAAATGGAAAGGATTCTATGTTTGTAGATCAAAACTACAAGAGATATTTCAACTATGATGCTTTTCCATTACAGATCAACATGGAAAAAATCAATAGTATAAAGAGAATGGAAATTATTGAACATCCAGGCTATACTTCAAAAAAGAAAAGATATTTTGTTAACTTTGATGCTTCAGTATTACAGTCGAATGGTATGGTTGGACAGGAACAGACTTATTATTACGATTATTATGTAACATTAAAAGTTGATAACGGCAATTTGTATATTGAAAGTATAAAACTTAATGAATATTATAAAGGCGGAAGAAAAAAAGCGACTACAACTGATAGTAAATCCAAGAAAAATGATAATAAGGCAGACAATGGAGAAAACAAATCGAATGATGAAAATAATTCAAATAGTAATGAATAATTAAAATTAACGGTTAAAACCTCTCAATTGAGAGGTTTTTTATTTGCCTTCTTACTTTATGTAATAATTTTTTTAATAAAATTAATACTATTATTGATATATTACTTTAAGGATGTGATTTTTTGAGTACTGAAAATAAAGTAACATTCAATAAGGCTTCCATAGTTGAAGAGGATATGCAGAAAGAGAAAATGGATGAGATACAGGAAATTAAGGAACTGGGAAAAGCGACTGTGTCGAATGAGAAGGGAAATATTCACTGTCTGACAGTTATAGGGCAAATAGAAGGTCACATTGTTCTACCTCCTCAAAATAAGACAACAAAATATGAGCACGTAATACCGCAACTAGTGGCGATCGAAGAAAGCAAGGAAATTGACGGCCTATTGCTAATATTAAATACTGTTGGAGGAGATGTTGAGGCAGGTCTTGCCATAGCGGAAATGATTGCAAGTATGTCAAAACCTTCAGTTTCACTTGTATTAGGAGGTGGACATAGTATCGGAGTTCCTATGGCTGTATCAACAAAGTACTCCTTTATAGCACCTTCTGCTACTATGACAATACATCCTATACGTTTAAGCGGTATGGTTATTGGTGTTCCACAGACCTTTGAATATTTTGATAAGATGCAGGAAAGGGTTGTGCAATTTGTTGCTAAAAACAGCAAAATTTCCAGTGAAACCTTTAGGAGTCTAATGCTTAAAACTGGAGAATTGGCCAATGATGTCGGGACAATTTTATTTGGAGAAGAAGCGGTAAAACACGGCCTTATAGATAGTACAGGAGGGCTTTATGAAGCATTGAAAAAGTTATATGAGTTGATTGATTTAAAAAAGAAGGAAGATAATAACTCATACATAAATATTGGAAATAATTAGGGGGATGAAATTGAATAATGTAGAATAATTAACAGTAATAAGGAGGAAGAATTTAAATGATTCTATATTCGATAATTCCGGCAGAGGTGGTATTCGGTAGCGGTTATAATACTCAGGAGTTAAATTTTGTTGAAATCGAGTATGAAGGTGAAAAAATTGAAGTGATGCCACTAGCCGGAAATACCTATAAAATTAATAGAATAATCAGCACATCACCTAAAGCATTCTTAAACCCTAGGTTAATGCCGGGGAATATAATTGAAAGTCGTATATAGCTCTATGTATAGATTTATCTAAAGCGTTATGTAATATTTTAGTTTTAAAACGGTATATTGATTATTATGAACTAAAAAATTCTCCAATATGATGTTACCATAGGTTGAATGCTAAAGGAAATATATATAACAAACATAGTATATTTGCTAATTCTGATAATTATCTAATTATTAAGTAGTAGAAAATTATTGTAATATGTTTTGTATGCAGGCATTATAGAAAAAAACGCGAAAATATGTTATATTAGGTGAGTAATATTTTTCAAACTTACATGGGGGTGTCAAGTTGAAAAAAAAGAAAGTACAAAAGAAAAGCCCTAGTAAACCACAAACCGGCGTTTTTAGATATAATAATGAAATTATTGGAATTTTAATGGTTGCTTTTGGAGTTTTAATTTTACTGGGGGTATATTTTAAAGGGTCAATAGGTATTTTTGGAGAGACGGTGAAAAAGATTGTTTTAGGGTTTTCCGGTCCTATTGGATTTTTGATACCACCTATTTTGGTTATATATGGGATATTGGTTATATTTAAGAAGAATAACTATAATGTAAATTTAAAAGTAATGTATATATCTGTACTTATGTTATTAATCTCTGCATTGTTTCAAACCGGCTTTTATAGAGAAGAAGAATATATTAATATGAGCATTATAAATTATCTTCAAAAATTCTATATTGACGGTATTGATTTAAGGGGCGGAGGCATACTTGGCGGAATAGTTAGTATTCCGTTTTTATTGTTGTTTCAAAATTTAGGTACCATTATTATTTTAAGTACAATAGGTATCATTGATATAGTGCTGCTTACTGATATTTCTATTGCAGATATATTTATCAGTCTTAAAAATGTCCTTTTCGGCATTTTTAGAGGTGTACGGGATAGTTTAAGAAATTCGGAACCTGAGAATCAAGGGGAGACTGATGATGAATACGAGCCCGACATAGTAATGAACGGCAAGAAACTTGAAAAGAGCAAAATTCTTGAGTTTCCTGCTAAAAAGGTTGCAGATTCAAATAAAGAAGATAAAGACAAAACGAGTGAACAAAAGGGTGAAGCAATTAAACTTGAAATAAATGATTTTAAGCAAAACAATGAGAGTATTGGACAAAATGCTAAGAAAAAAGAGAGTCATGATGCTGAGTTGGAGAAGGTAAAAGAGTCTGTAAACAAGGAGATAAACGACAAACCTAAAACTAACATAGATTACAAATACCCTGATACCGGGCTATTAGAAGATAACAAGGTTAGCCCAAGCGATTCTGCCAACTTTAGAAGTGCTGCCATAAAAGGGGCAAAGAAACTTGAGGAAACCTTAAAAAGTTTTGGTGTTGAAGCAAAGGTGGTTAATGTCAGTAGAGGCCCGGCCGTTACAAGATACGAACTTCAACCTAGTCCCGGTGTTAAAGTAAGCAAAATAGTAAATCTTTCAGATGACATATCATTGAATCTTGCGGCTTCGGGTGTTAGAATTGAAGCACCCATTCCCGGCAAGGCTGCAATCGGAATAGAAGTACCCAATAAGGAAATGGAAGCTGTATTTCTAAAAGAAGTTATCGAATCGAAAGAGTTCAAGGACAACCCGTCGAAGCTTGCCTTTGCCCTCGGAAAGGACATTTCGGGCCAAAACATGGTGGCTGATATCGCTAAAATGCCGCATTTGCTGGTTGCAGGGGCTACCGGTTCGGGGAAAAGTGTATGTATAAACAGTATTATAGTTAGTCTTTTATACAAAGCAAGTCCTAATGAAGTCAAGCTTCTGATGATTGACCCCAAGGTTGTTGAGTTGGGAATATATAACGGAATACCCCATTTGTTGATTCCGGTGGTTACCGATGCAAAGAAAGCGGCAGGTGCATTGAATTGGGCTGTTCAAGAAATGGTGAACAGATACAAGCTCTTTGCTGACAAGGGAGTTCGTGATATAAAAGGATACAATGCAATAGCAAAGGGTGATGAAGGCGAAGAGCCTCTACCTCAGATTGTTATAATTATTGACGAGCTTGCAGACCTTATGATGGTTGCTCCAAACGATGTGGAAGATGCAATATGCCGACTGGCACAGATGGCAAGGGCAGCCGGTATGCATCTTGTTATAGCTACTCAAAGACCTTCGGTTGACGTTATAACCGGTGTAGTTAAAGCAAACATCCCTTCGAGAATAGCTTTCGCTGTTTCGTCCCAGGTGGATTCGAGAACTATTTTGGACATGGCCGGTGCAGAAAAGCTGTTGGGTAAGGGAGATATGCTGTTTTACCCGGTGGGTGAGCCAAAGCCCATAAGGGTAAAAGGTACTTTTGTGTCGGACAAGGAAGTTGAAAGAGTAGTGGAATACATCAAGGCACAAGGTGAAGCTGAGTACAATGAAAACATCATTGAGGAAATAAATACTGAAAAGGATGCACCGGAGTCTGATCCGGGAGATAATGACGAACTTCTTCCCCAGGCTATAGAACTGGTGGTGGAGGCTGGACAGGCATCGGTTTCTTTGATACAGAGAAAGTTTAAAGTGGGTTATGCCAGGGCGGCAAGAATTGTTGATCAAATGGAAGCTAGAGGCATAGTCGGAGGATTTGAAGGAAGCAAGCCAAGGCAGGTTTTGATAACAAAGCAGCAGTGGCAGGAGATGAATATGAGAAATGATGCCAGTTCTGAATAGAGTTCAAACAATTTTTTATTAATTATGATTTAAGATATGTGTGTATAATAATATCAAATATACTTTTGGAAATTGGGTGTGAATTGATGGTTTTTTTACCGGTTACAAGACAGGACATGAAAGATAGAGGATGGGATGAGCTGGATTTTTTATATATAAGCGGTGATGCCTATGTGGACCATCCCAGTTTTGGACATGCCATTATAACAAGGTTATTAGAAAGCGAAGGTTATAGGGTAGGAATCATTGCTCAACCCGAATGGAGAACCAATGATGACTTTTTGAAATTGGGACATCCGAAACTTGGTGTTCTTATTTCTTCCGGTGTTATAGATTCAATGGTTAACCATTATACCGCCAGCAAGAAGAAAAGAAGTGAAGATTTGTATTCACCCGGAGGAAAGGCACATAAAAGGCCCGATAGGGCTGTAATTGTTTATACCAATAAAGTAAGGGAACTTTTTAAAGATGTTCCCATTATTATTGGGGGAATTGAGGCCAGTTTGAGAAGATTTGCCCACTATGACTATTGGGACGACAAGGTAAGAAGGTCCATATTGGTGGATTCAAAGGCTGACCTGCTAATTTACGGCATGGGTGAGAAGCCTATTTTGGAAGTAGCAAAAAGACTGAAAGACGGTGAATCGATTAGGAAGATTCAGGATGTAAGGGGTACAGCTTATCTCGCAAGTTTTGATAATTTACCGGATGATGTAAAAAGATTTGTGGATGGAAGTTCCGACAGCAACGAGTTTTCACTTATTCCATCCTATGAAGAGGTTTCAGAAAGTAAGAAGAAATATGCGGAAGCTTTTATGATACAATATAACGAACAAGACCCTTACTCGGGGCGGACTTTGATTCAAAAACATGCAGACCGTTTTTTGGTTCAAAATCCTCCCACCTTGCCCATGACTGAAAAAGAGATGGACAGGGTTTATTCACTGCCCTATGAGAGAACATATCATCCGATGTATGAAAGTGAAGGCGGAATACCGGCAATAAAAGAAGTGGAATTCAGTATAACCAGCCATAGGGGATGCTATGGGGGATGTTCTTTTTGTGCCTTAAATTTTCACCAGGGAAGGATTATACAAAAGAGAAGCCAAAACTCAATCATAAATGAAGCCAGGAAAATCATTTGGCATCCAGGATTTAAAGGATATATACATGATGTGGGAGGTCCTACTGCGAATTTTAGGAATAAGGCATGCAAGCGGCAGGACACCAAAGGTGCTTGCAAAGAAAGACAATGTCTTCACCCTGAACCTTGTAAGAACCTGATAGTGGACCATAGTGAGTACTTGGCTCTTTTAAGAAAACTGCGGGAAATACCGGAAATAAAAAAAGTATTTATACGTTCGGGAATTAGATATGACTACCTTATGCTTGACAAAAATGACGACTTCTTTTACGAACTTTGCGAACACCATGTCAGCGGTCAGTTAAAAGTTGCTCCGGAACATGTGGTTGACAGGGTGTTGGAGAAAATGGGAAAACCCCAAAGAAAGGTTTATGACAGGTTCGTTAAAAAATTTTATGAAATAAATAAAAAGCTTAATAAGGAGCAATATTTGGTTCCGTATCTTATATCGAGCCATCCGGGCAGTGATTTGAATGCCGCAATTGAGCTTGCACTTTATTTGAAGGAATTGAATTACACACCCCAGCAGGTTCAGGATTTTTATCCGACACCGGGTACTTTGTCCACCTGCATGTTTTATACCGAAATCGATCCCAGGACGATGAAAAGGGTTTATGTTCCGAAATCTCCAAAGGAAAAGGCAATGCAGAGGGCATTGCTTCAATATAGGAAGAAGGAAAACTACAAGCTTGTATACGAAGCTCTTAAAGCAGCAAAGAGGGAAGACTTGATAGGATATGGAGATAAATGCTTAATTAGACCGCTGAAAAAAGAAAGTTTTTCCCGTTCAGAGCCTAGAAGCAAAAATCGTAGATCTAAAAAGAATAAGGAAAAGGTTGCTGCTAAAAAAGCTACTAATATTACTAAAAACAGAATAAAAAATGATAAAAAAAAGACAGGCAAAAATAAGAAAAGATAAGCGTGACACAAGTATGACACTAGTGAAAGGAAGAAGAAAAGTTTATAAGAGCAAGCTTCTGAACAATCAATTAAAAAAGGATTGTGTAAAAAAAGAGTAAAGCTTGTAACATAACTATTTGACAAGAAAAGCACAATTAAATAAAATGGTAATTGTTTAAAAAACAACAGAAAGGTAGATAAAAATGAGTGCGAGGGTATTAAACGGCAAAGAATTGGCAACAAAAATAAAAGGGGAATTAAAGCGGACTGTGGATGAAATTAAAAAGAAAAATATTCATCCCGGTTTGGCTGTTGTAATAGTCGGAAACGATCCTGCATCGAGGGTATATGTGAATTCGAAGAAGAAGGCTTGTGAAGAGATAGGAATTGAATCCTTCGAATATGCTTTGGATGAAAACACCAAAGAAGAGGAGTTAATTGAGCTTATCAAGAAATTGAACAATGACGATAAGGTCAGTGGAATACTGGTGCAATTGCCTCTTCCTAAGCATATTGACGAAGAGAAAATAATTCTTGCCATCGACAGTTCAAAGGATGTGGATGCCTTTCACCCTGAAAATGTGGGAAGGTTAATGACAGGAAACCCGCAATTTCTTCCCTGTACTCCTGCCGGTGTAATGGAGCTTATTAAAGAGTCGGGTATTGAAATTGCAGGAAAGGAATGTGTGATTGTAGGAAGAAGCAATATTGTTGGTAAACCGCAAGCAATGTTGCTTTTAGCGGAACATGGAACGGTGACCATTTGCCATTCAAGAACAAAAAATCTTGAGGAAGTAATAAAAAGAGCCGATATATTAGTAGCAGCTGTGGGAAGGCCTGAAATGATAAAGGGAAGCAGCCTAAAACCTGGAGCAGTTGTTATTGATGTGGGGATAAACCGTCTAGAAGACAAAAAGATTGTCGGGGATGTTGAGTTTGAGTCTTGCAGTGAGGTGGCATCGGCTATTACTCCCGTACCGGGCGGTGTCGGCCCAATGACAATTGCTATGCTGATGAAGAATACCGTAAAAGCAGCTATTGCCCGAGCTGAAAGAAAGGGATAAAAGTTGGAGGAAAACTATACCAAGAACTATCATGAACAACTGCTAAAAGTTAGAAGCAAACATGAAGAGGCCAAAAAACATTATTACAATCAGAAAGGCAAAAGGGATCAGCTTTTAGAACAGAAATCCGATTTGGAGAAAACTTTGCAGAGAGTACTGAACAACATTGACATACTTGAAAAAGTAAGGGTGCTTCTTCAAAAGGTATCGGAGTATGCCAGGGAACAGTCCAGAATTCAGATTGAATCACTAGTTACCAATTGCCTTCAGTACATATTCGATTCGAGTCTTGAGTTCAAGATTGAAATCAATGAAGTTAGAGGTAGACCTGAAGCTGAATTCTATGTAATAAGCAAATACGGCGGTACCGAAATAAAAACTAAACCTCAAGATGCGAGGGGTGGAGGCGTAATAGACATAATATCCCTTGCCATAAGAATAGCCATGTTAGAATGCAGTAATCTTGACAATAAGGGACCTATAATTTTAGACGAACCTGCAAAACATGTCAGCGATGATTATATAAATCAGGTTGCCGAATTCTTAAAGCAGGTTACCAAAATGTTTGACAGGCAGGTAATAATGGTTACCCACAACAAACATTTGAGCGAAATGGCAGATAAATGGTACCGAATAGAAATGAATGACGGTGTTAGTGTTGTCACTAGTGAGGGTATAAATTAAACAAGCGGGAACTTAAATTTATATTTTCTAAAAAATATATAAATTGGCTGTTAAGATTCAATCTTGACATAAAATTTAAAAAAGATTAAAATAAGAAAGTATTAAAAGTGCCTACAATTTGAGAGTTTATGTAATTTGACCATTGAAAACTGAATACTAGGAGGTGTGTGCCATTCCAGATTTATTTATTGGTTTAGGACTTGGATTAGTAATCGCAGCAGTTGGAATAATTGTTGCTTCAGGAATAAGTTCCCGAAAAGGATACCAAAAAGGATTCGAAGAGAGAAAGAAGAAGGCCGAAGCCGAGATTGGTAGTGCGGAGCAAGAAGCCAAGAGGATTATAAGTGAGGCACAAAAAGCAGCTGAAAGCAAAAAGAGGGAAGTACTACTTGAGGCTAAGGAAGAGATTCACAAGAGTAGAGTTGAGCTTGATAGGGAGATTAAAGACAGAAGGAACGAAATCCAGAGACAGGAAAGAAGATTGGTACAGAAGGAAGAAACTTTGGACAAGAAGGTTGAAGCTCTAGAACAGAAAGATGAGATGCTCAACAAAAAGACCAAAGAAATTCAAGAGTTGTATGACAAAACAGTTGAGCTACAGAAGCAACAGATCGAAGAACTGGAACGGATATCCGGAATGTCGGTTGAGGATGCGAAAGTAGTACTCTTGAAGAATGTAGAAGATGAAGTAAAGCATGAAATGGCAATGCTGGTAAAGGAAATTGAGCAAAAAGCTAAGGAAGAAGCTGATGCTAAAGCTAAGAACATAGTTGCACTTGCTATTCAAAAATGTGCGGCTGACCATGTATCGGAAGTTACCGTTTCGGTTGTTCCGCTTCCCAATGATGAAATGAAGGGTAGGATAATCGGACGTGAAGGAAGAAATATCAGGACTCTTGAGACGTTAACAGGCATTGACTTGATTATCGATGATACACCGGAAGCTGTTATTCTGTCGGGGTTTGATCCGATAAGAAGAGAAGTTGCCAGGATAACCTTAGAGAAACTGATACTTGACGGAAGAATCCATCCGGCAAGAATTGAGGAAATGGTGGAAAAGGCTAAGAAAGAAGTCGAAAACACCATTCGCCAGGAAGGTGACAACGCTACTTTCGAAACAGGTGTGCACGGCTTGCATCCTGAGCTGGTGAAGTTACTGGGTAAACTTAAGTATAGAACCAGTTACGGACAGAACGTTCTCAATCACTCCATTGAAGTTGCTCATTTAGCTGGAATAATGGCCTCAGAACTTGGAGTTGATGTTGCCTTGGCAAAGAGGGCAGGATTGTTGCATGATATTGGAAAAGCTGTTGACCATGAGATTGAAGGTTCCCATGTAACAATTGGAGCTGATCTTGCTAAGAAGTACAAGGAAAGTAATGAAGTTGTGAGTGCTATAGCTTCACACCATGGTGATACGGAAGCTACGAGCATTGTAGCGGTTTTGGTTCAGGCAGCCGATTCAATTTCAGCTGCAAGACCTGGAGCAAGGAGAGAATCTCTGGAATCTTACATTAAGAGACTTGAAAAGCTCGAAGAGATTGCGAATTCCTTCCAAGGTGTTGAAAAGTGCTACGCAATTCAAGCGGGAAGAGAAGTACGTATTATGGTTAAAGCCGATGAAGTACAGGATAGTGAAATTCCTTTGGTTGCAAGGGATATTGTTAAGAGGATTGAAAATGAACTGGATTATCCAGGACAAATAAAAGTAAATGTTATACGAGAAACAAGATTTATTGAGTATGCAAAATAATTATATTTTGATATAATTGGTATAAAAAGCGTGATTACACGCTTTTTATGCTTATATGGGACTTTTTCAGGTTTTATTTACAGAAATGGAGGATGTACAGTTTTGAACATATTGTTTATTGGAGACATTGTTGGTAATCCAGGGAGAAAAGCAGCAAAAGAGATGATTCAAAGATTAAAAAAGGAGAGAAATATTGATTTTTGCATTGCTAACGGAGAAAATTCAGCGGGAGGAAGCGGAATTACTTATGTAGTGGCACAAGAACTATATAAGTCCGGTATTGATGTAATTACACTGGGTAATCATACATGGTCGAAAAGGGAAATTACGAATTTTATCGATTCGGATAAATGTATTGTAAGACCGGCAAATTACCCGGAGGAACTACCGGGTAGAGGCAGTACGGTAATATCGAATGACAAAGGGAAAGTAGGAGTTCTTAACCTTATGGGACGAATATATATGGATAGCATAGATTGTCCGTTTAAGGCTGCAGACAGGGAACTGATTGCTCTTAAAGCCCAAACCAAGGTTATTATAGTAGATATGCATGCTGAGGCAACATCGGAAAAATGTGCTTTGGCATGGCATTTAGACGGAAGAGTAAGTTGTGTAATAGGCACCCATACCCATGTTCAGACAGCCGATGAGAGAATCTTGCCCTGCGGAACCGGATTCATTTCGGATGCAGGAATGACAGGTCCGTATGAAGGTATTATTGGAGTTAATCGGGATATAGTAATAAATAAGTTTTTAACTCATATGCCAAATAGATTTGAAATTGCCCAAGGGCCAGTCCAGTTTAATGCTGTGTATCTTGAAATTGACGATATTTCAGGTAAGACCGTAAAAATTGAAAGAATAAATACAATTGTAGGTCAGTAGTACTATAGAAAAAAAGAGGATTTTATAGCCTTTATGTAGAATATATTAATATAAAGTAGAAGGGGGTAGCAAATATATGGACATATTGAAAGTATCTGCGAAATCCAGTCCAAACTCTATTGCCGGAGCTCTTGCAGGTTTTATCAAGGAGAAAGGTGCTGTTGAGATTCAAGCGATAGGTGCCGGAGCATTGAACCAAGCTATCAAAGCAATAGCCATTGCAAGAGGTTTTGTTGCCCCGTTAGGTATAGAATTGATATGTATTCCGGCTTTTACCGAAGTTGTAATTGACGGTGAGGAAAAGACAGCAATAAAGCTGATAGTTGAACCGAGAAGAGATTAAGTTAATATAAAAACGACCTTATGTAAAGTAAGGTCGTTTTTATATTAACTTATTTCGATGGCAGTAAAAAAAGAATGAAGGGAGTTGATTTTATTACAAAAAAATTAATTATGAGAATATGAATTAATATAAGGTGTTTTATTGCATAATATTTGCCAATATGATAAAATTTAATTAAAGAAGGGGGAGTAGTGTATTATGATTAGAAAAAACAAGTTTCTATCAGTATTTATTTTATTTTTAGCTACTTGTTTAGTGTTTGCTGGAATTCAAACAATAAGTGCATCACAACAGGATTCTATTACTATACTGCTGAATGGTGAGAAACTATCCTTTGATGTGGAGCCATACATAAAAGAAGGAAGGACGCTTGTACCGTTCAGAGGGATACTTGAAGCACTGGGAGCGGAAGTTATTTGGAATCCGGACGAAAGATCGGTAACTACAAAGAGCAAGACTACAGAGATTTACTTGAAGATTGGCTCAAATGAGACTTTGGTCAACGGCTCAAAAGTAATAATTGATGTTCCGGCTGAAATTACTAATTCAAGGACTTTCGTGCCGTTAAGGTTTATTGCAGAAAATCTTGGTGCTATTGTTACATGGGATGGTGATACAAGAACAGTTTCAATCGAATATAATACTGTAAACTTTATAGAAGATCCGGGAAATGGAGGTATTCCGGGCAGTAGTGGAGCAGTTGGGGTTTTTGATAATGGTGATGTAAGGATTATTGTTGAGAGGGTGAAATTCGACGCCACGGAGCAAAAATTTCATATATACGGCAAAGCGGATTTTAATGGCAAGATGGTTTTATTGAGTGTTTTTGATTCACAAGGTAATATCATGGTAGCCGATTATGTAAGTTTCGGTAATGAATTAAAACTTAAAAGTTTTGAAGCTGTAGTGAATACAAGGACATCTCAGTACAATCCGGAAAGTATTATAATAAATATGCCTAATGAAGATGGAAGTAAAATGGTTAGAATAGCAAGTATAGATATATAGAGAGAGTATAAAGAGAGTATAGAAAGATAGACGTAAAATATATAGATAATTAATTTAATAATCGGGAGGTAATGTTATGAGAAAAAGAAAAGCACTTGTGACTTTTGTAACTTTGTTTGCGTTTATACTTAGTTTTCAGACAGCATTAGCAGAAGAAACATCAGCAAAAGTTACAAGGTCAATAGAAGGTAGTGTTAGGTATAAAGATGTAAAGACACTTAAATTTAGCCAAAGTGGTGATGTAACAGTTGACATCTTGGAAACACTTGAAATTGTAATCACTCCGGAACCGACTAGTACGCCAATAGTTACTCCAACGGCCACACCAAAAGTAAAAGATAAAGAAATTGTAATTGTTATGGATACTTCAAAAGCTGTTACCGGACCAATTGAAAGGGGTTCTGATCCTTTTGATTATGCACTTTTCGCTGGTTCGGATAAAGAATCTGACAATCTTCTTTTGACAGGTAACAAATTTATATTGGATGGAGATTGCCATTCTAATAGTGGTGTAATAGTTGGAGTTGGAAAAGCAGAATCTGACCTAAAAGGAAAATTAAATTATTTGGGTAATATTCAGATATATGATTCTACTTTAGAGGTAGATTCTAAAAGGGCTGAACAAAAGATTGACATGCCGAATCTTGTGAATAACTTTAATACAGTAAATGCAATAAGGTTTTCTTATAATGCACTATCCCCTATCACCGGTGACAGGTTGTATAAAGACCTTTTAAAAACCGGTTCCGATAATGAATTAAAAGATGTGTATGGAGACAGGTTAAAAGTTAGTTATGATCCATATACAGAAAAATGGGATATTAATGGCGATACTATTAAGTTAGACGAGAATAGACCGTACTTCTTCGAAGGTAAAGTGACAATAAGTGTTAATCATATATTAGGAAATGGTGTTATTGTCGCAACGGATGATATAATGGTCAACCCAGGTACATCTTCAGAAGGAGATGTCGGTATTTATTCGGCTTATGGAAATATCACATTGAATCTTGCAAGCGGAAGCTTGTTTAAAGGTTTGTTGTATGCACCTGGAACAGATGATGAAGACGGTGAAAGAACAGGAGTTATCACTATAAGATCTGATAATTTTGAATTCCATGGCAGTATTGTTGGAAAGAGCTTGGACTTAAGCGGTAATAAAAATATAAAATATGTTGTGACTGAAGTTCATGATGATTTTACAGATCCTGAAGAAGAAAACTATTTGTTGGACAGAACTAAGGACAAAGTAATTGAAATAGTTAACAGTTTAGGTGGGTACAGCGGATCGAATGTAAAAGTGGCAACAATAATTTATTCGGATTACGCTGAGATTGTTAACTCAAGTTTTTCTGTTATAAGTTCTCCTGAAGCTTCGGAAGATGTTGCAAATGCTAGAACGAGACTTATAGATAGAATTAGAAGTATTGAAGATAGAGAGGGATGCAACTTAGGGGATGGACTTAGGTTGGCATATCACTTATTCGAAACTGCTGGAGACGAGGATGCACAAAAATATCTGATTGTCTTTTCCAATAATGTTTTAGACAAATATACAGTTATTGAAGGAACGAATAATTTTAGAACTAGCAATGGTCAGTTGAGTGAATCAGATGTAGCCGGTAGTGTAAAAACAAATTCAGTAAAGGCGTATGAGTATGCAGAAGAAATAGCTGGTATGATTGCAGAGAAAGATTATACTGGGGTTTATTTTGTGGATGTAAGAATGGATAATGATGATGTAATAAAACTCAGTAATATAGGAGAAAAAGCTAACGCTAAGAGAGTTGGCGATTTATATTGCTATAATCCCGAAGCTAATGCAGGTAGAACATTTTTAAATGAATTGGATAGTGCTGTTTCGGAAATAAAAGATGAGTTAGTTATAAGGGAAGTAGAAGAACTTCCAATTCCAGAACCAACAGCGACACCGGTACCAACACCAATACCAACACCTACGGTAATAGTTACTACAAATCCAATTGAATATACAGTAGGAGTTGAATTCGGTATTAGACAACCGGATGGAAGTATAACCTATACGAACAAGTTGCCGGAAGGCGTTGAGTTTGTCAGCAGTGATAGTTTGATATTAACAGCTAATGGATTGCAATTTGTTAGTGGATTTGATAGCAGGTTAGTTAAACGCGAAATAGAAGATGGAACAAAGTTATCTGTAAAAATTCCGGATTTAGAAGTTAGAGTTAGGTTCAATAGAATTGGTACATTCAATTTTGAATTGGCAAAATTGGTTTATGTATTTACAAGAGTAGATCGCGATGATGTTGAACCTATAAGAATACCGGTGGATATTGAACCGTTGAGAATAGAAGTTTTATCGCCTGTTGATATCAACTAAATTTTACTGCAAATAAAAAATAATAAGGACTGGCTCAGTATTAAGCAAATATTTGAGCCAGTCCTTTTTTCTTTCAAAATTAAGTTTGAATAGAATAATTTTTGAATAGGTAAATATGCAATAAAACATCGAAAACAATAAAGAATATGTGATTGAAAAATAATTAAATGTGACACTTATGATTTCGAATATTGACATAAATAACCTATGGTGTTATAATTTAAATCGCTAGTGGTAAATTTCAATTTAAATATAGTGAATCAAATTGGCGTGTTGATTAAGTCTGGATTAGTGTATTTTGCTATATTTAGATTTTGCCAAAACGTCATTTTTTATATAAAAAGATTTGAATATATTAAATGTTCAATATGAATATTTAATATATTTTATGTCTTTATTTTTTTAAAAATATAATTTTAATTGGGGGTAATTTGTTGATATGAATAAAAAAAGATTTGTTTCTACGGTTCTTGCTATATTCTTACTTATCCAATCGATTGATACTTATTCATCATTAAATTATTTAAATTCTAAAGTTTTCGCAAATCAGTTGCAGAATGATACAGTTTCGATAGAAGTTGTTAGTCCATCGGTAACGCCTAATATACCGGAAAATGAGGTTACTGCAAATTCGACTGTTTTACCTGAAATTACTGATAATACTGAATCTAATATTACTCCAACTCCAGTACTTGAGGAAATGCAGATTAGTTCGCCAATAGAAACTCCCGATATTTCAATAGAAAATATAGAGAATGTCGCAGAAGGAGAATATTCTGTGGAGATTCCTAGTTCTACTCCACTTGTGGCACCAACTGAAATAGAAACTTTAACTCCAAATGAAGATCAAGAAGTTGAACAAGTGACTGAGGTATCTGAAACAGAAAGTCCGAATTCAGATTATGTATTAGTTGAGGAAACAGAGGATGACAGCGGATTAATTGCATGGTATAAATTTGATGATAATGTTTTGGATATTGTAAATGAATCTAATGTGACAGTTACAGGAAGTGTAAACTACACTGAAGGGATAATGGGAAAAGCCGTTGAACTTGACGGAAAGAGTTATATTTCTTTTGGTGATTTGGAAATGAATTCATCAGGAAGGACCATTTCTCTATGGGTATATCCGTATACTGATAACAGTGCTTCAAATATTATATCCAAACATTCATCGCCCAATGATGTAGAAGTTTTAATTAGAACTATGAATGACAGAAAATATTTTTCAGAGATTAATATCGGAAGGAATTATGTCAATTTATCCAACAATGCTTCAAAAGGTTCATCCTTTATAGGAAAATTCGATTTAGTTACAGAAACTTTTGACGGTAATGAGTTAAAACTTTATGTTAATGGTGAACTTAAAATATCAAAAAGAATATCCGGCCAAATATATGATAATACATATCCTTTAGTTTTAGGAACCAATGCTTATAACCCAGGTTCTGAAAGATACTTTAAGGGATGTATTGATGATTTAAGAATATATAATCGTGCATTGTCGGAAGACGAAGTTAGAGACCTATATGACGATGCGAAAAATCAATTACCTGTTGACATTATTTCACCTGAGGCCCCAAAAGAGTTAAAAATTGAGTCGAAGACAACCGGAAACAATAATGTATCCACTGTAAATTTAAGTTGGAAAGAATCTGATGATAATATTGGTGTTACCGGTTACATAATATACCGAAATGGTATTAAAATAGATGATGTGAGAGAAACTTATTATACCGATTATAATCTTTTAACCGGAGAGTATAGTTATATAGTAAAGGCGTATGACGCTTCTTACAATATTTCAGAAGCAAGTAATGAGGTATTCTGTGATAATTTGCCTCCGAGCATTCCTTTAAATTTATCTATTCAAACTAAAACTTCATCTTCAGTTAAACTTGTTTGGGAAGAATCTACTGACAATATCGGTGTTAAAGGGTATTCCATATATAGAAATGGAGTGCTTGTCGGTACTACAAGTGATACTTATTATATTGATGAAGATATTCAAGCCGGACTTTATACATATCAGGTAAGGGCATTTGATGATTCTGATAATATGTCTGAAGGAAGCAATTCAGTAACTTATGATAATTTATCACCTACTGCTCCTAGTAATCTTGTTGTTTCTTCAAAGACAGATACATCTGTTATATTAAGTTGGTCTGCTTCTAGTGACAATAAGTCTGTTTCAGGTTATAAGGTATTTTGTAATGAAACAGAAATAGCCTCTGTTACAGAAACAAATTATACATGTGATGTTGAAAATGATGAAAATTATTGTTTTTATGTTATTGCTTTTGACCAAGATGGAAACGAATCGGAAAAAAGCAATGTTCTTGTTTTGGAGAGTGAACCTCCGGAGAAGCCATCAGATTTAAAGGTTTCGGTAAGAAAACATAATTCAATAACATTATCATGGAGTGAAGCAAAGGATAATGTGGGCGTAATAAAATATCAAATTTTTGTAAATTCAACCTTGGTTGGCGAAACCGACAAAACTATATATACTGTGACAAATCTAACACCCGATAGTACATTTTTGATTAGTGTTAGAGCAGTTGACGCTTCTGCTAATGTTTCTGAGGAAATCTTTGTCAGTATTAAAACGTTAGCTAATCCAGCTTATTTAAATTCAGACATTAAATTAAATGAAAATAAAGTCTATGGAGGAGATTTGTATATCCAAGGCGGAACTATTGATTTAAATGGATACAGTATAAAAATAGAAGGAAGCTTAATCCAGACTGGAGGAACATTGTATATAAATGGAGGACAGTTGGATATAAAAGGAGATTATAGAATAGAAAATGATGGAAATTATGTGTGGGCATATTTAAAGATGGTAAATGAAAAAGATTATGTAAAGGTAGGAGGAAGTTTTTTAACTAAATCCTATGGAGATCACGAAAAGTATTTAACAGCAGGAACAATGGAGGTAAAGGGTGACTTTACACAGAATGCATATTCAG
>Ga0134093_1000508_pt1 | contig 47067 bp, 33 predicted proteins | sample 4_1taG_FD_94452 | JGI IMG/M metagenome (GOLD analysis project Ga0134093, IMG submission 94452) | Switchgrass degrading microbial communities from high solid loading bioreactors in New Hampshire, USA - 4_13_20_68_A1 metaG | ecosystem: Engineered > Bioreactor > Semi-continuous > Anaerobic >...
ATCATCCTTTGCTAATTATTCTTACTTTAATTATAGCATTAGGATATCTCTAATAAAAAGTGTATTAAAAAAATATGCTTTTGAGCGTATAAAAAACGCTTCTAAAATATATTATACGAGGAGTGTTTGATATGAAAAAGAAAATCATTGTCCTATCCTTGGCAGCATGTATACTAATTTTTACATTAGCAGCAGTGGTTGTTGCTGCAGAAAGTAAAGTTACACTTAGCAAAGTGGTGTTTACAAACGATGGAGTGCCTATTAATGAGCCCGAAGCAGGTGATATAACGGCAACAGGAATTATCACAAACAGTACGGGGAATCCTATTGATGCTATGGTAATCGTAGCGTCCTATAATGATAATGAATTATGTGATGTCAGTTTGTCGTATAAAACGCTGAATATAGGCGACAATGAATTTGAAAGTGATCCCGTTACGGTTATGGATACTTTGAGTATTGTAAAGGTTTTTGTTTGGAATCAGGCGAATAATTCCCCTCTTGTTGAACCTGCATACTTAAAAAAGTTAAGTAGTGAGAAATTAATAAAAAGCTTTGATGTCAAAATCGGAGGTACTATATTTAAGGGTGACATCAACCAGGACACAAAAGAAATATATGTTTATGTTCCTACGTTAAAAAGAGGTTCGTCGGGTAACAATCTTTCCTACTCATCCAGTATAAACCCAGATCGTTTTAATGAAGAAAAAAGAGCGATAACTCCTATAATCAGCGGAGTTGGTGTGATTTCTGCTGAAAAAGGAGGGAAAACACAAGACTTCAGTTCACCCGTTAGATACATTGTAACGGCAGAAGACGGATCAACTGTTACATATACAGCACATCTTGTGCAGACTATTTTGCAAAGGTCAACAGATTTTGAAGAGGTGGAACTAGAAAGTATAAACTCAAAACCTAAAAACCCTGAAAGATGGTATATGCCGTTTATTACTCCGGGTCATGTTGGTTATGGAATATGGACTGCACAAAGATACGCTTTTGATGCAAATGGAAACTATGTTACTGACACTTCAACTCCGGTATCCTATACAGATAACGATCTTACTCAAACAGCTATTATTACAGGAATAACTGATGATCCTGCCGGTTCAGGGAGCAAGGTATTCAAATTTGAAAAACGCGAGGCTCAAAAAAGTGTGGCATCAGTAAACATAAAAAGTGCTGATAACTTTTCTACTTGTCCTGAATTCGTACCAAAAGTAATATGCGAGTTTGATTTTATGTTTGAAAGACTGGAAGGTGACGGAGTATTTCTAAGGGCGGCTGGTTCGTCGGTTAAGAATTATCAATTGGTATTCAGTCCAAAAGGTGCGAGTGCCGGCAAATATAAATTGCGTTCGCGTGTATCTGGTGAGCCTAATGTGACTATAAATGATGTACCGGGAATGAGTGAATTGGCTTTTAACAGTTGGCATAAATTAAAGTTAGTCCACTCAAGTACTATGGGTACACCTCCTTACACTCAAAAGGTGGAAATCTATGTTGATGATGAATATGTTACCACCTTAGAGAATTCGGGATATGATTCTAAAATCAATACAAGGGAGTTTAATATAACTTACTTTGGAAACCCAACATTCGGTACTATGTATATTGACAACTGGAAGCTAAGCTTTGTTCCTCCTCCTGAAAGCTAAGCTTTGTTCAGTAAGCCGTAAACTGTCTGTTGAAATATGGAAGCTTGGAAAGTAACTTTCCTAAAGCTTCCTTAATAAATTAAAGCGTAGATTTTTACCAAAAATGAGAGGAGAAGTATAATGTTTGTCAAAAAAATAATTTCATTACTTGTAATATTTGCTATGTTTTGTTTATCAGTTTCAACTATAACTACTGCGTCAAATGACGTAAAGGCAAATGAAGTAAAGGTTAAGATCAATGGAGTGGAACAGAAATACGACCAACCTGCTATAATTATTAAAGACAGCACAATGGTACCCTTGAGAGGTATTTTTGAGGCCCTGGGGGCAACAGTGGAATGGAATGAAAAGAAACAGAAGGTGACAGCGAAAAAGGATGATATTAATGTTGAACTTATAATAGGTTCTAACAAGGCGAAAGTCAATAATGTTGAAAAAAAGATTGACAGTCCTCCTGTTATAATAAACGAAAGAACGCTGGTGTCGGCACGCTTTGTATCTGAGGCGTTAGGAGCTATTGTTGAGTGGGATGAGGCAAGGTACACTGTAAATATATATACTATCAAACGCGAACTTTTGGATGCTTTAAGGAATCTTGATGCAAGGTTTGATAAAAGTGTTATGGATTGGTGCATAAGCTTGTACGATCCTGAGGAAGGAGGCTATTACTACGCCGTAAGCGCACGGGATAATGAAGGTTTTGCTCCTGATATTGAATCCACCGCACAGATGATTGCCAACATGCAATATATGGGAATTATTACTCCCGGTAATCCTTCAGACGATATAATGCCTCCGGAAATAAAGGAAAAGCTTGTAAATTTTATGAAAGTAAGACAGGATCCTGAAACAGGGTATTTTTATGATAAGCAGTTTGGCAGCCAAGTAAGTGACTCCAAAAAAGGACGAAATTTAGGTCAAGCTGTAAATGTCCTTTCCCGTTTTGGGGAAAAGCCGTTGTATCTTACACCGACTGAAAGGGTGAAAAATAAAGATGATAATCAAAATGAAAATACAGAGGACGTTCTTCCGGCTTATTTACAAAGCGAAGAGGCTTTTTTGGAATGGCTTGATGAACGGCCATGGGATACAAATGTTTATGGAGCAGGCGCTAATCTAAGCGGTATAGCTTCTTTAATTAAAGCAGCAGGATTATGGGAAACGGCTGTGGAATATGTGATGGATATGCAAAATCCTGAAACAGGACTGTGGGGAGAAGGGTTGGCATATATCAATGTAAATGCTGCAATGAAACTGCGTGGTTTTTTTGCAAACAGTGAGCCTCCTATACCTATGCCTTATATTGATAAATTGATTGAAAGTGTAATATATGTTATTAAAAACGAAACACCGTCAACAGCTGCCGAAGTTTGGAATCCCATTATTCTTTTAAGAGATGCCATAAAAAGCTACAGTGGAAAATTTCCGCCGGAACTTAAGGAAAAGATTGATGAGTCGATGATAGAAATAGTGAATGCGGTAGCAGAAAGTATGGATTATTTCCGTCAGCCGGATAATGGCTATTCGTGGAGTAAAAAAGGCAGCAGTGCAAAGTCGCAAGGTGTTTATGTTTCACTAGGAGAACCCGAGGGAGATGTGAACGCCACGAATCTTTTGATGATGGCTCGCCGAGATTGTTATCTATTAGTGGGTGTAGAAGCTCCGCCCTTGTGGGATCTGGATAGGGATTATTTCTGGGAGAAAACGCTTAATGCAGAGCCTATTATAAAAAATTAAGGGTATCTGTTTTCAAATTTGAAAATCAAGACCAAAAGGAGAAATAAAATTGAGAATATATTTTCAAGGAAACATTGAAGAAATGAAGGCTGGATTGGATATATTGTCCGATTATTATGGATTTGTTATTGCAGACGATGGTATTCCCGTAAAGGTTGAAAAGTCTTCGGGGAATATTGAGGTTGCTCTAAAAAACGGGAAAGGGTTTATTAGGTACGCTAGAAAAATTCATTTTTTCAGAGCTTTCGGTTTGTTTTTGGAGAAATGTAAAAGCTCTGCTGAATTTGAAATCTCTGAAACTCCTTATTTTACAATGAATGGAGCAATGTTCGATTGCTCCAGGAATGCTGTAATGACAGTCAATACTATTCAAAAAATGCTTCGCATGATGGCGATGATGGGCCTGGATACAATGCTGCTGTATACCGAGGACACCTATACTGTTGAGGGGCAGCCCTATTTTGGATACATGAGAGGAAGATACAGCTATGAAGAATTAAAAGCATGTGATGATTATGCGGATCTTTTCGGTATAGAAATTATCCCCTGTATTCAAACGCTTGCTCATCTAAGCACATTTTTAAGGTGGAATGATGTTAATGTTAAGAAGTTGCAGGATACGCCAAATATTTTGTTGGCAGGATCTGAAATGACCTATGAGTTTCTTGAGAAATGTATTGAAGCTGCATCTGCACCATTCAGAAGCAAAAGAATACATATAGGGATGGATGAAGCTCATGGTTTGGGACTTGGAAAGTATTTATCCATAAATGGTTATTGTGATAGGTTTAAAATCTTATCTGCTCATTTAAAAAGAGTTGTAGAAATTACTGAGAAATATAAATTACAACCTATGATTTGGGATGATATGTATTTTAAGCTTGGCTCTGCAAAAGGAGAGTACTATGACTTGGAATCGGTTATTCCAAAAGAAGTAATTGATGAAATCCCAAAGGAAGTGCAATTAGTATATTGGGATTATTATCATCATGATGAAGAGTTTTATAGAAATTTTATAAAAAAACATCAGGTATTCGGTAAGACTCCTATTTTTGCCGGAGGGATACATATATGGCACGGAATGGGGAGTGATTACGGAAGAACGTTTGTGGATACAAACGCAGCTTTGTCAGCCTGTAAAAAAGAGGGCGTGAAAGAGGTTTTTGCTACCATATGGAATGATAACGGTTCCGAAAATAACGTCTTTTCAGCTGTATTAGGGCTTCAGCTTTTTGCAGAGCATGGTTATTCAAAGGATTTAGATTTGGAGAAGCTAAAGAAAAGAGCGAAATTTTGTGCAGGTGTAGATTTTGATGCGTTTATGGATTTAAAGTATTTAAATGAGGTTCCAGGTGCGGGCAAGGACAATCTGAAAACAACTAATCCGTCAAAATTTCTTTTGTGGCAAGATGTTTTAGTTGGACTTTTTGATAAGTATGTAGAAGGAAACCATATTTCGGAACACTATGCGAGAATGGAAACGGTATTTGAAGAGCATAGAAGAAACAATCCGCAATACGATCTTGTTTTTTATGTGGCTTCTTTGTTATGCTCAGTATTAAAGATAAAAAGTAATATTGGAAACAGGATAAAAGCAGCGTATGACTTAGGAAACATTGAAGAATTAAATCAAATTGCTGAAAATGAGCTTTTGGATCTTCTAATAAAAATAAAGAAATTGCATGAAGTACATATGAGACAGTGGTTTGAAACATATAAACCATTCGGATGGGAAGTACTTGATATACGTTATGGAGGACTTATTATGCGAGTGGAAACGGCAATAAAAAGAATTAAGGATTATACAAGCGGTAGAGAGAGTAGGCTTATGGAGTTAGAGGAAGAAAGACTTTACTTTAATACAGCGGAAGTACAGAGGGGTGAGGTGTCAAAAAAATATTGCAATGTTTATAGCCGAATAGCCACAGCAAATATATTATAATAAATTCTCTAAGCAAAAAGGTTTTATTGTGAGCTTGCTATTACCCTTAAAAAGGGTAATAGCACAACTCATAGTTTCATACGGTAGGATATGTTTTTTTCTTGAAATGTATTATATATTCTCTTGAAACGTGGTTTAACATATGATAAATTCCTTATTGTAAGATATAAGAAAGTGAGGTCTTAAAATATGTCAAGGAATTTTTTGAAAACAGTTATATTTGTGATTATTTTAAGTTTATTTGTGAGCAGTTTGCTTGCAGGCTGCGGTAAAACTAAAAAAACGATTTCAAATGGTATAAAATATCCCTCAAACGGTGAAGTGTATCCAATGGAAACGGATGCTACTCTTTCGGTTTGGGGAATGAGTTCCAATAGCAGTTCTACATCACTCGAATCATCACCGTTTGGGAAAAAGTGGCAAGAGCTCACGGGTGTTACTGTCGAATTTCAACAGCCTATGGCAGGTACAAACGGTTCGAGTGAAGGATTAAGCTTGCTCATTGCTTCAGGGGATTTACCGGATATTATAATATCAAATCTTTACAATCAACCTGGTGGAATTAAAAAATTTGCTGATGATGGTGTTATTATCCGTCTAAATGAGGTGATGGATAAATATGCTCCAAATTTAGTAAAATATCTTAACGAAAATAAAGATATTGATAAGATGGTTAAAAGCGATGATGGTTCATATTATATGTTTCCATTTATACGTGGAGACGAAATATTATCGGTTTCAAGTGGACCTGTGATTAGAAAAGATTTATTGGATGAAGGAGGCTTAGCTGTTCCGGAAACAATAGACGAATGGTATGTTGCTCTTAAGTATTTTAAAGAAAGAGGTGCAGATGCTCCTCTAAGCTATGATTTTGCATCATGGGAGAAATTAGGTGTGTTTTTAGGAGCGTATGGTGTTAAAGCTGACTTTTATGTTGTGGATGGCAAAGTGAAATACGGATATTTGGAGCCTCAGATGAAAGATGCTTTAAGCAACTTGAAAAAATGGTATGATGAAGGATTGTTGGATAAAAATTTTATTAAAATCGGTGATCTGGATTCTAAAATCTTAACATCAGAGGCATGTGCTTCAGTCTTATTTGCAGGAAGTGGGCTCGGAAAATACTTATCTGCAATGAGAGAAAAAGATCCCAAGTTTAATTTGGTACCAACGAAATTCCCTGTTTTAAACAAAGGCGATAAACCGATGTTTGGTACCAAGGAATTTAGATATGTACCGAATAACAATGGATTTATTACTACTGCTTGTCAAAATGTAGAGCTTGCTGCCAGATTTTTGGATTTTGGGTACAGTGAGAAGGGACATATGTTATTTAACTTTGGAATTGAAGGCGAAAGCTATGTTATGGAGGACGGTTATCCAAGATATACCGAGCTTATAACAAAAAATCCGGAAGGACTTTCCATGTCAAATGTTATGGTGAAATATATGAGAGCTTCGATGTCAGGACCTTTTGTCCAAGACAAAAGATATATAGAGCAATACTATACTTTTGAACAGCAAAAAGATGCACTTAAATTGTGGTCAGAGACTGATACATTAAAATATAATATACCTATGGTTTCATTTGATGAAGAGCAAAGTCAACAATTAAGCAGCATTATGAATAATGTGAAAACATATGTGGATGAAACAGTATTTAAGTTTATCATGGGAATAGAACCAATAGAAAATTATGATAAGTTTGTTAGTCAGCTAAAAGCGTTAGGCATTGAGAAGGCAATTGAAATATACCAAAAGGCTGTAGAAAATTATCAAAATAGATAAAAAATCGATCTAGGTTTGAAAAAAATTCAATTTTGAGGTAAGTTGAGATATAAGAAAGGAAAGATTATTAGTATGATAGCAGGTGAAAAGAGCAAGGTTTATATAAAAGACTTAAAAAGAAATTACTCCTTATATTTAATGGCTTTGCCCATCCTTGCCTTTTACATATTATTTCATTATAAGCCGATGTATGGTGTTATAATTGCATTCAAAAACTTTTCACCAGCAAAAGGCGTAATAGGAAGTGAATGGGTAGGTATTAAACACTTTATTGATTTTTTCTGTAATCCATATTTTTTTAGACTAATGAAAAATACCCTTGTAATAAGTTTATCTACTCTGGTTTTTTCATTTCCTGCACCCATAATATTAGCATTGTTAATTAATGAAATAAGAAGTAAATGGTTTTCACGGATAGTTCAGCTTATAGTGTATTTACCACATTTTATATCACTCGTTGTGGTGTGTGGTTTAATATTGAAGTTCACGTCCGACAAAAGCATTATTAATGATATTGCCGTTTTATTTGGGCATGAGAGAGTATCGTTTTTGAATCATCCGAAATACTTTGTGCCTGTGTATGTAATATCTGATATATGGCAATCTGCGGGCTGGAATTCAATAATATATTTGGCAGCACTTACCAGTGTTGAACAACAATTATATGAAGCGGCGATTATAGATGGCGCAAGCAGATGGCGCCAAACATTACACATAACTATTCCGGGAATAGCTCCTACCATCATTACCATGTTTATATTGAGAATAGGCAATATGCTTAATGTAGGTTATGAAAAAATAATATTGTTATATAACCCGGTTACATATGAAACTGCCGATGTAATATCAACATATGTCTATCGCAAAGGGTTGATTGAAAATAGTTGGAGTTTCAGCACAGCTGTGGGCTTGTTTAATTCAATTATCAACTTTACATTATTAATATTTGCAAACAGATTAAGCAGGAAAATCAACGAAATAAGTTTATGGTAGGAGGCAGAAAAATGCAAATTTCTAGAGGACAGAAAATGTTCAATGTTTTTAATTATATACTAATGATTTTTCTTATGACAGTTACTTTATATCCATTTTTATATGTGGCTTTTGCATCATTAAGCAATTCAGTTGAGTTCATGTCTCATCAAGGATTGTTACTAGCTCCGGTTGGATTCAATTTAAACGCTTATAAAATAGTTTTAAAAGAAGAGATGATTGCTATAGGTTTTCGAAACACGTTGTTTTTACTTGTTACAAGTGTAAGCCTGCAAGTTACGTTAACAGTAGTAGGGGCTTATGTTATTTCAAGGAAAAATGCAATTTTAGTGCCTCTCTTTACAAAATTAATAATTGTTACAATGTTTTTCTCAGGGGGATTGATTCCATTCTATCTAAATGTTAGATCGCTTGGTATGGATAATTCATTTGCGGCTTTAATATTTCCTGTGGCTATAAATACATTTAACTTAATTATAATGCGAACGGCATTTATTACAATACCTAACAGTATGGAAGAGTCAGCTATGATTGATGGTGCAGGGCCGGTTTCAATTTTATTTAAAATATTACTACCTTTGGTAATACCGACTGTTATGGTTATAGTGTTGTATTATTCGGTGTCTGTATGGAACTCATGGTTTAACGCTATGATCTTTTTGAGAAATAGAAAGCTGTTTCCATTACAGCTTGTTTTAAGAGAAACTCTTATACTTAATAGTACAAATGCGATGGCTCAAACAGGCAGGGATAGTGAAGGGGTTTCTGAAACAATACAATATGCAATTATGATGATTGCAACTTTACCGATATTAGTTGTGTACCCATTTTTGCAAAAGTATTTTGTAAAGGGAGTTATGATTGGTGCAGTAAAAGGATAAGCCAAATATATTGTCAATAAGTGGGGAGATGAAAAGAAATGAAGAAAATCTTTTATGCATGTTTGTCATTCTGCTTAATACTAAGTTTGTTGCAACCATCACAAGCATCTCAGTTAAGTGAGAATAATACATATGACAATTTTAGTTTAAGAGAAATATCTGTTGCAGGGGCAATGATTAATAACGAATCACAAGAAAGAGAATTGCTGATTTTAACTCCACAATATTCAACGAATGATATGAAGGATGGACATATTATACAGGAAAATCTGAATGGATCTGTATTAAACTCAAGAGCGGTTCAAGCTATTACTACACAGGCTATTATTGACTATACGCTTGGAGTTGTTACTATTACCGGTAAGTTACCCGGCGGTCGCAAGGATAAAGTAACAGTGTTAGTATTGCGTCCTGGATATACTATAGAAGAAGTTGCTGAAATGGACGAAATAGAATTAGTTAATGCAGTAGAGTATATCAATCAAATTTCAAGTGCAGAAGATGGGAGTTTTAGATTCGAGTATGCTTTAAATCTGCAAAATGTTATAGAAAATCAAAATTATAGTGTAAGAACAGGAACTACTAATATTGGATTGGATGAACAAGGAAAAAGTGATTTTAAATATTTTGGGCAAAGTGCCATAGTTTCTGTAATTAATGAAATTAAAAATGCAACCGTTGAGAAGATAGCTGCTATGTTCTTGGATTATGATGATAATCCTTATTTAATTAATGGTAATATTTACTTAAATGATATTTTGTTGTTAAATTTATCCGATTATAGAAACTTGGCTGAAAAGAAACCAGTACATGAAGCACTTGCCGGTAAGGATTTCACGGCAAGTGGTATTAATGGCATAAGGGAAGCATTTATAAATGCCGTAGAAAAGCAAAAAAACGTTGAACAAGATAGGGTGTTGGAGAATCAAGCAATCAATGCAATAAATAATGCTACAGTTGATACAATGGCTCAAGTACTGGAAGACTATAACAGTGTACTGAAACTGGATTTATTAAATGAATATGGATATAAAATGCTATTAAATAAAAAATTAGCGGGAACATCCAATGCAATTGATTATTTATATAATGCAATTATCGGACAAAATACACTGGATGCCATTAGAGATATATTTGAACAGCAAGTAGCAATTCAAGCAATAAATTGTGCAGATTGGCAAGAAATTAATGAAGTAATAAACAGCAATAATGCTGTTCTGAAATTGAACTTATCAGGTGACTATGCAAATTTAATTATGATGATAAAATAGCAGTACATAAAGCATTAGCGGCATATGGTAATTTTACAACAATAAAAGAGATTCAAGATGTATTTAATAGTAAGGTGAGTGCGCTTAAACAAGAAACTGTCAAACAAAGTGTAGGACCTAGAAGGACGTCCGGCTCCTCTTCTGTATTAATTAACGAAGAAACATCCGAAAAGCTTTTACCGCAACAGAGTATTATTTTCAATGATATTGCAGATGTGCCTTGGGCTAAAGAAAGTATTCAAGCACTTGCTAATAATGGAATTATTCAAGGAATAAGTCCGGGAATTTTTGCACCAAACAGTAATATAACAAGAGAACAGTTTGTTAAAATGCTTGTGATGGCGTTTGGGCTTTTGGATGAGTCAGCAGTATCTGATTTCAAAGATATCAATCAAGAAGAATGGTATTATAAATATATTTCAAGTGCATATAAACATGGTATTATAAATGGAATAGGTCATAATGTTTTTGGAATTGGAATGGAGATTTCAAGACAGGATATGGCTGTTTTAGCTTATAGGGCTGCAAAATACGTGGGAATAAATCTTCCTGTGCTTTCTCCTGAGGTACAATTTGATGATATGTCAAGCATTGCAGATTATGCAAAAGACAGCGTTACTGCAATGCAACAAGCAAACATTATACAGGGTGTGGGAGATAATAGATTTGCTCCTTATGAAACTGCTACTAGAGCCATGGCGGCAAAAGTGATTTATGAATTGCTAAAGCTTTGACAAAGATTGTTTTAATATGTAGTAAGAAGAAGGAGAAGAAGAATATGCAGATGGTAAATAAAATATTATCATTTATAATAATACTTAATATGTTTTCTAACATATTGATATGCACAGCATCCACTGATACTCAAGACAGTATGTATGAAGAGGCAATAACTACATTGATTTCTCTAAATATTTTATCCTGTGATGAAGACGGTTCTTTTAAACCCGAAGATACGGTTACCAAAGCTGAGTTTATAGATATGATTGTTAGGATGTTAGGCTTAGAGGCAGTAAGCAATACGGGAATAAATGGTATGCGGTTTAAAGATGTTCCGGATACATACTGGGCGGCTAACAGTATCAACATAGCTTCTGATATGGGGCTTATTAGCGGTGAAGGTTATAATTTATTTAAACCGGAAGAAATTATAACTTATATGCAAGCAATAAAAATTATAGTATGTGCTTTAGGATACGACATGCTTGCAGAAAAACAAGGGGGATATCCTACCGGTTATTTAACGATAGCATCACAAAAAGGTATTACAAAAAAATTGTCTGTGAGATTAGATGAACCTGCAAAAAGAGGTGGGATAGCTCAGCTTATCTTTAATTCGCTGGAAGTTGATTTGATGCGTAAAATTGAATACGGACAGTCGACGAGACTTTCGTCAACGGATGGGGAAACCATATTATCCGAATATTTACATATAGAAAAGAAAACAGGAATAGTAACTGCTAATTCAAATACTCGTTTGGTAGGATTGAGTACTTTAGGAGATGATGAGGTTGAAATTGATCGAGTAATATATAAAGTTGGGTCAACAAATGCACAGGACTTTTTGGGATATAATGTTATATTCTATGCTAAAAAAGACAAGCAAACAAATGAATCAACAATAGTTTTTATCAAACCGAATACCGCCAAAAACGATGAATTGATAATTGATGCCAATGATCTTTTGCGTGATCACAGTTCTTTTACAAAAACAACTATACCTTATCATGATAAAAATGGAAAAATCCAAATAGCAAGGGTCTCGGATGTTGCAGATATTATATTCAACGGCGTAGTGGATGATGTGTTCGATATGAATGATTTAAAACCTTTATCGGGTGAATTAAAGCTGGTGGATAATAATCAAGATGGTGTATATGATGTTATTCTTGTGACATCTTATGAATATCTAGTTGTTGATAAATTAGATTTTCTTGATTTGACAGTATATGATAAATATGATAATTCTAAAAAGCTTGAATTAGATCCAAATTCATCAGATTATAAGCTTAAGATTTTAAAAGATGGGAGAGAACTAACATTCAGAAGATTAAAGGAGTGGGATGTACTTTCAATATTACGAAGTAAAAATTCTTCAGGTAAACAGTTAATAAATGTCACAGTTACAAGTAAAAGTGTCAAGGGTGTAGTTTCAGCTACATTTGATGATAAAATTATTATTGATGATATTGAGTATAAAATTGCAAGTAATTATAAAGATGAAATCTCAGTAGGCGATAATGCCACTTTTTTTCTTAATGATAAAGGGGAGATTGCTGCTGTTAATTATTCTGCTTCTGAAAAAAAGTATGCATATTTGTTAAATGCCAGTGCTTCTGAAGGATTAAATCAAACAGCAGAATTTAAAATATTCAATACAAAAGGGCAGATTGATGTTTTGAAAAGTGCGGACTCGCTTAGGTTTAATGGTGACAAAGTTACGGATTATAACACGATGTTATCGGATTTGCTTAAAACAGGAAGAAATGCCGGTAAATTTGGACAATTGATTATATATGATATCAATAGTAATAATGAAATTATTTCGATTGATACTGTATTAGATAAAGAAGATGCTAAGTTGAAATTAAGTGTGCCCAAAACCAGAAATTTGAATTACAAAACCTCCTCATGTACATTTCAGGGAGTTGTTAATATTGATGATAAAACAACGATTTTTTTAATACCTAGTGATGATGAAATGGAAAAAGCCTTCAGAATAGTAAAAAGGAATTATTTTAAAAATGACGGTAAATATACATTGGAAGCCTACAATATGTCTGAAGTTGGAGTTGCTGAGGTATTAATAGTTGAAGATAATAATACGTTTGACCTTAAAACAACCTGTGCTGTTGTGGACAAAATATCTTATACTGTCAACGAGAAAGGTGCTACGGTTCAAAAATTATATGCATTAAGGGACGGAAAAGAAGTTAGTGTTTTGGTTGAAGAGGGTAGGACATTAAGTGGTATTAAAAGGGGTGATGTAATCAGATATGGAGTTAATTCAGTAAATGAGTTGAACAACATTGACTTAGTGTTTTCTTTCAATAAAGACAAAATATTTGAATTGGTAAATGTAAACGCAAATTCTTATATAGCTGAAGAGCGGAGAGTATATGGAAGAGTAGAAGCGAAGAGAGGAAATTATTTTAAAGCGACGATTAAGAAAACTGATGGAACCACGGTGCAAGAATATTATGGTGTGCAAGCTGCGAAAATTTATATGTATGATGTAAAAAAAGATAAAGTTTCGGTAATTTCCGCATCAGATATTTTTGACGGCGACATGATTTTTATGAGAGTAAGATACGGTGATCCAAAAGAAATAGTCGTTTATAGGAATGATTAATATTCAAAGTTTATTTAAGAATATTGATGCTTAAAAAACGGGGTGGAGAAGCATGTATGTTAAAAAAAGATTTTTAAGTGTGGTAATCATTATAATGATATTGATAAGCTTAATTCCAAGCGGCAACTATGCGGTACAAGCTGCCGAGGAATTGATATTCAGTAATCCTGTCTTTACTTGCAATAAAGAAGGAGAAGATCCTGAGATTGGAATTAGAGAATTAAAGCCCGGTCTTATAAGCGTTAGTTTAAATGTAACGAATACGGGGACTGAAAGAAATGCATTATTAATTATGGCATTGTATAGAAAAAACAGCTTGGATAAACTGGCTTTTGATAAAAAAACTTTAAGTGCATCAGATACCTTATATGCAGAGCTTTATGTACCGGAAACTTATTTTAGAGAATGTGTTTTAAAGGTTTTTGTTTGGGATAGTATAATAGGCTTATTGCCTTTATCAGATGAATATGCCCTTTCGGCTAGTAAAAAAGTTATAAATAGTTTTACAGTGCAGCTTGGTGGCTTTACATATAAAGGAGATATAAATCAGATGACTAAAACCATAACAGTTGATGTTCCTACGCAGGTAAAAACAAATACCGGTTTAACTACCAGTTCGTCACTTTTGAGGCCAACGGATTTTCAAAATGCAATAAAGTCTGTAATTCCTGTTATTACAACTGAAGACAATGCGGAGGTAAGTGATGTCGGTGTAGCCAAAGATTTTACAAATAAACAATATTATACTGTAACTGCAAGTGATGGTACATCGGATGTATATGAAGTAAGAATTGAAGAATCAATTTTAAAAAGAGCTCAAGATATGCAAACTGCGGTTCAAATAGACCCCGGTCATAAATTTTTTGATCCTCAAAACCCTGTCAGGGGAGGTACGCCTTACGGTGGAACAATAGGTGACGGGATTTGGAAACAAGAGGGATTTAAATATAAATATGTAGACGGAAGCTATATTAACGAGGTTGATTATGAAAGCAGTGCCGGAATTTTATCCTTGGTCGCAGATCCTGATGATGCATCAAGACAAGTATTTCGTATGCAAAAGAATAAAACGGAAAGTAATGCGTTTAGTATGAGTAGTTGTGAAGGTGGTGCACCAAAATCAGGAATCTCTAAGATTGTAACAGCATATAAGTTTAGATTTGAAGATATAGGTCCGGGTAGCGGCGTTTATACGATGATTGGGTCTAATCGAAACCTTGTTATTTTTCATAGAAATGAAGATGGAACAGGATTTGATTTAAGTCACAGTAAATCATCTAACGCTTCTATTACGAAGATACCATTGCCATATTCGTTTGAATTCGGTAAATGGTATAGTTTTAGGGCTGTTTGCACAAATGAGGTTATTGATGAAGGCAACTATAAGGGTACAATTGAAATTTATATTGACGATGTATTTATAACAGCACTAACAGATTATTATACTGATGATGCTTCCCTGGACACTCATACAAAATTTGGTTCGTTCCCTGATACTACATATGATATGTATCTTGATGATTGGAGTGTAACGTATAGACTGAGATAGAGAATAGGGAGGTCACAAGGTGCATAGGGGAAAAAGATTTTTTAGTATAATAACTGTATTAGTGATAATAGTTAGTTTGATAGCTAATATTCAGATGGTAGTACAATCGAATGATGAGCTGGTATTTAGCAATCCTATATTTACAAAAGTGGTTGAGGGTGAACCTTCTGAGGTAGAAATTAATAAATTAGAAGCCGGATTGATATCTTTTAGTTTAGATGTATCAAATTCAGGTGCTGAAAAAAAGTAGTATTTGCTATGGCATTGTATAAAGGCAACGAATTGATGAAAGTGGTTTTATATAACAAGACAGTAAGGGCATCAGAAACTTTACGGGGAGAAATTGAGGTTCATGAAACCTATAGTGATGTATATAAATTAAAGGTATTTATTTGGGATAATACTAAATCTCTTATTCCTCTTTCAAATGTATACATGATAGTATCTAATGCAAATAATGACCTTATTGACGCCTTAGCTGAACTTGATAAAAAGTTTGACAAAAGCGTTATGGATTGGTGCATAAGTATGTATGATCCTATAGAGGGTGGCTTTTACTTTGCTGCAAGCGCACGAGACAATCAGGGTTTTGCAGCAGATATAGAATCTACGGCACAAATGGTGGGGATTATGGATTACATGGGAATTATTACTCCCGGTAATCCACCCAGTAGTGTAATGCCGCAGGAGATAAAGGACAAATTAGTAAATTTCATGCAGGTAAGGCAGGACCCAGATGATGGATATTTTTATGATAAACAGTTTGGTAAGAATGTAAGTGATTCTAAAAAAGCACGTAATTTAAGTATGGCTACAAGTATTATAAGACGTTTTGGTGGGCAACCGTTATATCCTACCCCTATTGAGCGGATGGCACAGAATAATATGGAGATAACATTGTATGAAGATGAAGAAAAAGAGAATACGGATGGGATTCTTCCGGCTTATTTACAAAGCGAAGAAGCTTTTTTGGAATGGCTTGATGAACGGCCATGGGATACAAATGTTTATGGAGCAGGTGCTAATCTAAGCGCTATAGCCTCTTTAATTAAAGCAGCAGGATTATGGGAAACGGCTGTGGAGTACGTGAAAGAAAAGCAAAATCCTGAAACGGGGTTATGGGGAGAAGGATTGGCATATATCAATGTAAATGCTGCAATGAAGCTGCGTGGTTTTTTTGCAAACAGTGAGCCTCCTATACCTATGCCTTATATTGACAAAGTGGTAGAAAACGTAATATATGTTGTTAAAAACGAAACACCATCAACAGCTGCTGAGGTTTGGAATCCCATTATTCTTTTACGAGATGCCATAAAAAGCTACGGGGGAGAATTTCCATCGGAACTTAAGAAAAAGATTGATGACTCAATGGTTGAAATGGTGAATGTGATAGCAGAAAATATGGATAAATTCCGTCAGCCGGATAATGGTTACTCGTGGAATCCATACGGTAGTAGTGTAAAGTCGCAGGGTGTTACGGTATCACTTGGACGAAAGGAAGGGGATGTAAACGGTACGAATCTAATTATGATGGCTCGTCAGGATTGTTATCGATTAATGGGTGTTGAGGCACCGTTGCTTTGGGAATCCTATAGAGATTACTTCTGGGACAAAATTCTTAATGCAGAACCTATTGTAAAAAATGCATTAGGATGCCATGAAAATTTTGAAGGCACACAAATAGGAGAACTTCCCAACGGATGTGTAACGGGGACTACTACCGGAAGTGTTGGTGTGCATTTTTATCCAAATAGCAACGAAAACAAAGCACTTAAAATTGTAACCGAAAAAGGCGGCAGTACATGGGCCAAGTTTGATACATATAGTGGCAGTGCCTATCAAAGGTTAGTATTGGAATATAAGATTTTGATATCTGAAAGCGACATTTGTGATTTGTTGTATAATAGCATAGGTACAACTGCGGTGCAGACATGTTTTATTTCGGATAAAAACGGTATCCAATTAAAAAACAGAACAAGTGATTCTGGAACAGGAGAATATATAGCAACTCTTGCCAAAGGAACCTGGTACAATACTAAAGTAGAATATGAACCTCGAGGACTTAACGATACAGTCATTAGATATTATGTTGATGGAGTGCTAAAAAAGGAGACAAATCACTATTATAATGGAGGAAATCCATTAAAGGAACCTGTTAAGAATATAAACTCATTATTGTTTTCTTCATTTAAAAATGGTGTAGGAACATTTTATATTGATGATGTTAATATGGAAATGTATGGCATGACATATGTAAAATAATAAATAAGGAAAGGGGTATGCAATGAAAACAATTATTAATGAGGGCATTAAAGATATAAGAAAATATGAGATCATGCCTCTACTGACTCAAGAACAAATAAAAGAAGCATTTACTCAGGTGTTAAAAAAGATTGACATGAATTTGGATACATTTACGTATAAATTTCCGGCAGAATCAAGTCAAGGGAATGTATATCCGACTATCGAAAATACAAAGGGATGGGGTACCGGTTTTTGGACCGGGATGCTTTGGCTTGCTTACGAAGTCACAGGAGATGCTAAATATAGAAAAGTTGCTGAAATACAGCTAGAAAGTTTTAAAAAAAGAATCGATGAAAAAATAGGAGTCAATCATCATGACATGGGATTTCTTTATAGTCCTTCTTGCGTAGCTGCATACAAGCTAACCGGTAATGAAACGGCAAGAGATTCTGCAATTAAAGCAGCCGAACACTTGGCTACGAGATACCGGGAAAAAGGTGGATTTATTCAAGCGTGGGGTGATATCAATGATCCGACAAAGTATCGATTAATTATTGACTGCCTGATGAATATACCTTTATTGTTCTGGGCTAGAGAAGTAACAAAAAATAGTAAGTATTATGACATTGCATATACCCATTTGAAGACAACAATGGCGAATATCTTCAGAGAAGATGGGTCTACGTTCCATACGTATTATTTTGATCCTGAAACAGGTGCACCAGTAAAAGGTGTTACACATCAAGGATTTAGCAATGATTCATGTTGGGCAAGAGGACAGGCATGGGGAATATATGGGTTGGCACTAGGTTACTCTTATACAGGAGATGAATCCATTGTAGAGCTTTACAAAAAGGTAGCCAATTATTTTTTAAACCGCTTACCGGAAGATTATGTGTGCTATTGGGATCTGATATTTACTTCAGGGAATGAAGAAAGAGACAGTTCTGCGGCAGCTATTGCTGTTTGTGGATTGCTGGAAATGAACAAGGTACTGGCGGATAACGATCCTGATAAACAAATATATAGCAATGCGGCCCAGCTTATTTTAAAATCATTAATTGAAAATTATTCTACCAAGGACATGCCGGAATCAAATGGTCTGTTACTTCATGCGGTATATGCAAAACCTCAAGGGATAGGAATCGATGAATGTAATATTTGGGGAGATTATTATTATATGGAAGCGCTTGTGCGTTTAATGAAGGATTGGAAGCCATATTGGTAATGATGAAAATAATTTTAGTTAAGAATCATAAGTGTTTTACATCATTTTTATCAGGAGGTAAATTAAATGAATCGGTTAATTTCTATTCTGCTCGCAATTTCTATGATACTTTTTCTAGTACCGACAGCATTAGCAGATTGTAATCTTTCTGTTTCAAACGTTAGTTTTTTTGACAGTACTGGCACGGAAATCACAAACAGTGTAAACGGTGAAGTTTATGCTACAGTTGATTTTAATGTAGCTGAACCGGCCGTAATAACATGCATAATAGCGGTATATAACGGTAGTGCTCTTTCTGACGTCAGCATATCCCGTATAAATGCCGACAGGGGTAATAATACATATACGTCAGGCAATGTTCGTTGCAGCGAAGATTCGATAGTAAAACTTTTTCTATGGGAAGACATGAAGAGCTTGGTGGGCACAATCCGACCTTCCGATAAGAATATTTCTCTGGAATATTTTGCAGTTGACGTTCCAACACTAGATGGATACACTGTAACGAGAAAAGGTGCAATCAATCCCCTGGATAAGACAATCACAATAGATATTCCCACAAAGGCGCAAAGCGGCGGAAAGCATTATTCAAATATCAGCAGCCTTAAAAATTTAACCCCATCATTTAGGTGTGCACCGGGATTTTCTGTTTTAAATGCTGGTAACATGGATTTTACAGCACCTTTTACATTGACCGTGACAAACGGGAGTATTACTGAAACCTATAAGGTCATACCCGAATTCAGTGACCTTGACCGCGCTTCAGATTTTGAAGGGCTTACAATTATAACGCCTTCTTCTTCTTATTTCTCAACACCAGCAAGAAGAGGCATGCCCGCTGCTGCAGGTCATTTTGGCTTAAACGGCATTTGGAAACAAAGCGGCATGACTGTTGATGACGACGGCAACATCGTTGACGATCAAAGCTGTGCCATTTTTAGTTGGGTTGAGCATAATGGAAGCAGCGACAAGGCTTTTCAAATCACGAAAACAAAGACAGGCAAGCCTGCTTATATGTATTCGGTGACTGGCATCGGCGGAAAAACAGTAGAAAAATATCAGCTTGATTTGTCTCTGAAATTTACAGGGGTAACCGGAACAGCATATGTTCAGACTTCCCGCAATGGCAAGCTATATTTTGTCAAAAATGCTGAAGGAAGATTTGATTTATACTATTAAAGATACTATAGATGATACCGCAAAAAAATTTGCTGATAACGTTATTGGAAGTGATGAATGGTTTGATTTGATGCTTATAGGCAGAACAAGTTTTGACAATCAGGGAATCATAGAAACCAAAGAGGTTTACATAAATAGCAAATATATAGGCAAAACAAAGGGATATGTCGACACAATCGCTTCTACATATTACGAGAATCTTGAACTGGGATTTTTAGATGATTCCCTGGGAACCATAACCTTTGATAACTGGACCACAACTTTTATAGAAACAGAAATAAATCCCGAAAATCCCACTATCTATTTCATCGGCGATTCCATTTGCTGTACTTATCCAAGAATGACTCCCGAGGGCGCTACGGAAGGATGGTTCACCCAAATCTACAAGTATTTTGATACTTCAAGGGTTACCCTTTCGGATATTGCTATTTCAGGCGCCACCTGTTCCACATACCTTGATTCCAGCGGCTCAGGATACGCGAAATGGCAGAATGCGCTGAATAATATGAAACCGGGAGATTTTGTCGTGGTCTCCTTGGGACAGAATGAAAGCGGAAGTTCCTCTGGATTCAAAAGCAAACTGGCAGCTTTTGCCGAAGCGGCAAGGGCAAAGGGCGGTGATGTAATATATACAACTCCTACCATTCGGGCTACGGAATTTCCCCTTGTAAACCATATGGCTGCCAGAACCGCTCAGATTATTGAGTTAGGAGAAGAAATAGGAGCAACGGTACTTGATCTGAATACTACGCAATGGAACTTATTCAAAGATTTGACATGGGATGAGTTGGTTACCTGCTATGAAGGCACGGACGATCCTGCGACGGGAACTCAAACCCCCGAAACCAACCCGAAATATTACGGTGATTTTTTACATTTCCGTATCAAGGGTGCACAACTGAATGCAAAAATTATTACAGACCTGTTGCGAGAAAGCAACAGTGAGGCTGCCGAATATCTGAGAGGAGAGGAAGTAGGTAAAATAGAAGAGTTCTCCCTTACCGTGGGCGGCGAAAAATACAAAGGGCAAATCATGGGAAAAACCATAAGGGTAGAGATTCCGGGACGCACAGGAGGGCTTTCTGACAACAGATCTCTTCCTGATATTTCATCCCTTGTTCCCGAAATTGTATCCACAGGTACCGTTTTGGATGCAAATGTACCAAAAGACTTTTCCAATACGGTAACATATACATTGGTAGGTGTCAGCGGGAGAACGAAGACTTACACGGTGGAAACGGAATTTATTACAAAGCTTATTGAAATGGACTTCCAGGATACGGTTATCAATTCAGACGGTACTTTCCAAAACAAGCCTGCGTTAAATTGTGACCAAGGTACCAATGGCGTCTGGAGAATAACGGGTACAAATTATGGAACGGTGTCTATAGCGGCCGATCCCTCGAATGATACAAATAAGGCGCTGAAACTAAGCAAAACCGCAACCGGCGGAGTTTTAAGAGCTTCGGTTAGCAATATCGAATACGCTGCGGAAACAGAAAAAATTGTCGCTGAATATAAAATGATGATTCCGGATATCTCGGCAACTGCAACAGCGCTTTATTTTGCTGTGGGCGAAAATCTTCCGCGTTTGGGAATTACAAAGAACGGATTTACAGGCGGATATGGTCTTGGTATTATTCCGATAGATTCTACAAGCTTTGTTGTATTATCCGACTCGCCAACGCTTTCGTTTGGCAAATGGTATACAGTGAAGCAAATCATGCGTCATGATATAGTTGCAAACAAAGTTACAACCGATTTTACCATAACAGGCGAAAACATAAATTACAAGAAAACAATTTCCTATGACGTCGCATCTTATTACCAGGCGGCGCTCCTGCCGCAGTTTTCGGTGTATGGTTACAGCAACGGCCTTTTCACGGTTTATATTGACGACGTATATGTAGGTTATAACGCAAAATTTGATTATGACAAGATCAATGTTTACCTTATAGGGGATTCAATTTGCTACACATATCCCCCCACAAGGACGGAAGGCATTCAAGGCTGGGGAAAATATGTGGCAACGCGGTTTGATTCGGAACATGTCAAAGTAATTAATTGTGCAAGGGAAGGCCACAGTTCCCAGATGTTTTTGACCGGAGGCCTTCTGTCAACTGACGGGGGCACCGATCATCGTTATGATATAGCCGAAGGAATAACTTATATTCAAAACACCATAAGAAGCGGCGACTATGTTATGATAGGCATTGGATGGAATGATAGCAAATATATAAGCCTAGAACAGTATAAAGAAAACTTAAAAACCATGATAAGCATTATTAACAATGCAGGGGCCGTACCGATTCTTGTAACGCATACCGTGGCGCGCGGTACAACAGTTGTTGATAATGCAAAGCTGCCCTGGACAAATGCTATGAAGGATGTTTCGGCGGAAACAGGAACTCTTCTGTTAGACCTTAACACAAGCCTTTATAATAAGTTCAGTTCTGAGAATTATGATACTGTACGTTCCTACTACTATGACGGCGTTCACTTTGGGGAGGAAGGAGCCAAAGTTGTCGGTAACCTGATATGCGACCTGCTTGATCAAACCGATTGTCCGCTGAAGGCATACCTAAAGAAGCCTGAAAAGGAACCCACGGATACCAGTAGCACGCTTATAACATTTAATGATATGGAAGTCGGTACGATAAATCCTGTTGACAGCAGAATTACGTACGTTTTCAACGCAGGTGGCAATGCAAGTGTTGTTTATCGTAATGAAGCTACCGGCGACAAAGCGTTAAGCATCAATGTTGGTTCTTTATCTGCTTCGGATAACGTAACATTTAATATGGAAATGAGCGGAAAATCTAAATATATCGTGGAGCTTGACTTTTGCGTAGTTTCTCATAATGGTAGGAGCGACGGGCTTTTCAATATCAATATACCGGGGCTTTACCTAACGTATTTAAGGGCTTCAAGTACGAAGCTAACCCTGGTTGACAGGTATAACACAGAAAGTAAGTATGTTAATTCTCTTGCGGACTTTGAAACAGGGAAATGGTATCATCTTAAATTTGTATATACCTCGGGCGATGCTGATACGGTTAATATTGATACTTATGTAGACGGAGTTTTGACATTCTCAGGCAGTAAGGTTTATGATAACAGCAACAATAATAATCCGGTTCCCCCGCAGAATAAAATTAAAAGAGTTGTTGTAAGTTCTTTCAAAGCTGCAGAGGGTTCAATAATTGTTGACAATATATCAATATCAGGAGAATAAATATATACGGGAGTTTATATGAAGAAAATACAAATTGGATAAACTTTTGTTCTCTTAAAAAATTGCGTACTTTCAAACCGGAGTAGTCAAGGTTTTCCGGACATAAAGCTATGTTCAGATTAGATCAAGCTTAAAACGAATAAAGGGTAGAGCATATTGAAAAAATCCTGTAAATTGGAATTGCTTAAAACCCAATTTCAAAGGAGAATCAGTATGCTCTTTCCTTATTTTACAGAACCTTTATTATTTAATAGCATACAAAAAAACAGAAGATAACTACCTAAGTTTGGTATAAACATGAACATGGAAATTGTAGATATTGATCAAACTGGGTTGATTGCTAACGGTAAAAACTTTGAATTAGCACAAAAAAGTGCTTTTCCAGATTACTCCCGAAGACCTTACTTTCAGGCTGGATAGTGCTTTTGGTTCGACAAAGATTGTATCTAAACTAAAGACTATACAAGCAAAGTTTGTTGTAAAAAGATGCAAGCTTCAAATATGCTAGTTTTATTACAAACATTGAGCAAACTGTTATGTTTGCAATGGACTTATTTCACTTTTAGAAACTGGTCTATCAAAAGCAAATTGTGCGGAAGAAGTATTTTTGGTAACCATCTTTATCTTTGCCAAGTGTATTTAAGAATATCAAGAAATAATTTACATAATAGTATTGAAAGTTTATGAATAATCATGTATAATATGCACTGTTAATACCTTAAATTTATTAATTAAATAAAAAGGATGGTAGGGGGACATGAAAAAAAGTATTTTTAAATTTGTGAGTGTATTGCTGGTTTTAACATTTCTATTAGTAGGCTTTGTAGGGTGTGGCAGTGAACCTGCAAAGAATAACGCATCCACGGATGAAAAGAGTAGTAGTAATTCTGCAGGAGGCTCATCGAAACTTGATGCCATTAAAGCAAAAGGAACCCTTGTGATGGGAACCAATGCGGAATTTCCGCCTTTTGAATACAGAGATGACAAAGGAGAAATTGATGGTTTTGATGTAGCTGTTGCAAAGGAAATTGCAAAAGAAATCGGCGTTGAGTTGAAAATAGAGGATATGGCTTTTGATTCCTTAATTAATGCATTAAAATCCGGAAAAGTGGATTTTGTTGCTGCCGGTATGAGCGTAACGCCTGAGAGGCAAGAAAATGTTGATTTTTCAGACCAATATTATACCGCATCACAAAAAATTATTGTTAAGAAAGGGAACACCGAGATTAAAGGCAAAGATGATTTGGAAGGGAAGAGAATCGGTGTTCAGGAAGGAACAACCGGAGATTTGGAAGCATCTGAAATTACCGATAAAATAAGCAGGTTCAAAAAGGGTATTGATGCCGTAATGGACTTGAAAAACGGAAAAATCGATGCCGTTATCATCGATGCAAATCCTGCAAAAGTTTTTGTTGACAAGAATGATGATTTAATGATTTTAGATGAACAGTTTATGGAAGAAGATTATGCGATTGCTGTTGATAAGGGAAACAAGGAATTGTTGGATGTGATTAATAAGGTAATCAGTGATTTGAAAAAGTCCGGTAAATTTGATGAATTAGTAGAGCAGTATATTAATCAATAATTCCTTGTGAATATTTGACGGCTAGCAGTTGACGTTTCTTTTTATTCAATTGCTAGCTATATTTTTTATGAAGGTGTGGTTCTATGTATTATAACTGGATAAGCTCTTTAAAATTAGTTTTGGATGAATTTTCACACAAGCTTTATTTAAATTTTATTGCTGAAAATCGATATAAAATGCTTATTAATGGTTTGGGAATTACTTTGCAAGTTACGTTTTTTGCAATCATATTAGGTATATTGATAGGATTTGTCCTTGCACTTGCAAAATTGTCAAAGTTTAAAGCATTCAATGGACTTGCTTCCGTATATATTGATGTTATTAGAGGAACGCCTGTTGTTGTTCAGCTTTTAATTATGTATTTTATCATTTTCGGAAGTGTTGATGTATCAAAGATATTGGTTGCAGTGATTGCTTTTGGTATTAACAGTGGAGCTTATGTTGCAGAAATTGTTCGTGCCGGAATTCTGGCAGTGGACAGGGGGCAAATGGAGGCAGGGCGCTCATTGGGATTGTCTTATGGTGCCACTATGTGGTATATTATTATTCCGCAAGCCGTAAAAAATATTTTGCCTGCACTTGTTAATGAATTTATTGTGCTATTGAAAGAAACTGCCATTGTCGGTTATATTGCTTTAGAAGATCTTACAAAAGCAGGGGATATTATCAGAAGTAGAACGTATGACCCGTATGTACCGCTTTTGAGTGTGGCAATCATCTATTTTATTATTACTACCATTTTGTCGAAATTTCTCGCCAGATTGGAAAGGAGGCTGAGGCAAGGTGATCGTCATTAAGGATTTGCATAAGTATTTTGGTTCCCTGGAAGTATTACGTGGTATCAATGAACATATTCGTAAAGGGGAAGTCGTTGTGGTAATAGGCCCCAGCGGTTCCGGCAAAAGTACTTTTTTACGATGCCTCAACCTTTTGGAACAGCCAACTAAGGGCGAGATTATTGTGGAAGGAGAAGCAATTACCGATAAACATAACGATGTGAATAAGCTGCGCCAGAAAATGGGTATGGTATTTCAGAATTTTAATCTTTTCCCTCATTTGACGGTGATGGATAATATTATTCTTGCACCTATGAAGGTAAAAAAAATGTCCAGAGAACAGGCGACGGAAATAGCAGAACGGTTATTAAAACGCGTAGGGCTTTTGGATAAGGTGAATGCTTATCCGAATCAGCTTTCCGGCGGACAGAAACAGAGAATTGCAATTGCAAGGGCACTTGCTATGGAACCTGATATTATGTTGTTTGATGAACCCACATCAGCACTTGACCCGGAAATGGTAGGAGAAGTTTTGGACGTCATGAAGCAATTGGCTCTTGACGGTATGACCATGGTTGTAGTAACTCATGAAATGGGGTTTGCACGTGAAGTAGGAAGCAGGGTACTGTTTATGGATGAAGGTGTTATTGTAGAACAGGGGAAACCTGCGGAACTATTCAATAATCCAAAACATGAAAGAACAAAAGCATTTTTAAGTAAAGTTCTTTAATGGGAAAGTGATTTTGGTGTAATATATAAAAGAAAGGTTGAGATTTTTAAAAATCTTAGCCTTTTTTTAAATAATTTAGTCATGCTATGGAATTTATCGAATTAACGTGGTATACTATGAACTATTGAAAGTGTATTTTTAGTCTGGGAGGAAAATTTATGGTAGAAAACGTAGGGGGCCTGTTGCTGCCCCAGGATTATCATTCGAATATGTCCATTCGGGAAACCGAAAGAGCCATTAAGCTGTTGAAAGACTATTTTGAAAATGAATTATCAAAGGCGTTAAATCTTTATAGAGTATCCGCACCCTTGTTTGTGATACCCGAAACAGGTATGAATGATAATCTTAACGGAATCGAACGGCCGGTTGTTTTTGATGTGAAAGGGATTGAAAATAAAAATGTGGAAATTGTTCATTCTCTTGCGAAGTGGAAAAGAATGGCTTTAAAAAGATATGGCTTTCACTTAGGTGAGGGGCTATATACAGATATGAATGCCATTCGAAGAGATGAAGCTTTGGACAACCTTCACTCTATATATGTGGATCAATGGGATTGGGAAAAAATTATTCATAAAGAAGACAGAAATGAAAATACTTTAAAAGAGATTGTTCGTACCATATATAAGGTTTTTAAGAAAGCGGAAGATTATATTACTGATATATATCCTTTTCTCCCTAAAAAGCTTCCTGAGGATATTGCGTTTATTACCACTCAGCAATTGGAAGATCGGTATCCGGAGCTTTCCCCGAAAGAGAGGGAAGACGCCATTGCAAAAGAAAAAGGAGCAGTTTTTATTATGCAAATCGGCGGTACTCTTAAATCAGGGAAAAAGCATGACGGAAGAGCACCGGATTATGACGATTGGACTTTAAACGGCGACATTATTTTTTGGTATCCGCTATTGGAGAGAGCATTTGAAGTATCTTCAATGGGAATACGTGTAGATGAAGAAACATTATTGAGCCAGCTAAAGGCAGCCAACTGTGAAGATCGAATCCATTTACAATTTCATCAGGAATTATTAAAGGGTGAGTTACCGTATACCGTAGGAGGTGGAATCGGTCAGTCCAGGATATGCATGTTTTTGCTTAACAAAGCTCATATAGGAGAAGTGCAAGCTTCCATATGGCCGGAAGAAATGATTAAAAAGTGTGCCGAAGTCAATATTTATTTGTTATAATTAGTATTGTTAATTGACATTTTGACACTTGTAAAATGGTATTTTTGTAGGGATGCCATACATGGCGTCCGTATATGAATGTACTGGTTACGGACACCATATATGGTGTCCCTACAGATAGTTGACAGTATGTTTAAAAATTATTTTTACTAAGTTAAATAGTAATAACTAGGAGAGAGGGAATGACAAATGGAGAAAATGACGATAAAAGAATTATACCGAAATACTAAAAATGCATTAAAAAAGCAGATTCAAATATCCGGTTGGGTGCGTACGGTACGTACTTCAAAAACGTTTGGGTTCATAGAACTCAATGACGGAACGTTTTTTAAAAATCTTCAGGTAGTTTTTGAAGAAGGAAAAATTGAGAATTTTAAAGAGATTGCCAAGTTAAATGTAGGTGCGGCCATTATTGTAACGGGAGAATTGGTTGAAACGCCGGAGGCAAAACAGCCATTTGAATTAAAAGCGGATGCTATTGTGGTAGAGGGGGCCTCATCTCCGGAATATCCGTTGCAGAAAAAGAGGCATTCTTTTGAGTTCTTAAGAACCATTGCACATTTAAGGCCGCGTACCAATACTTTTTCTGCCGTTTTTAGAGTACGTTCATTGGCTGCATTTGCTATTCACAAGTTTTTCCAGGAAAGAGGATTTGTCTATGTTCATACGCCAATTATTACCGCAAGTGATGCGGAAGGTGCCGGGGCAATGTTCAGGGTTTCCACGTTGGATGTAAATAATCTGCCTAAGGATGAAAACGGTAATGTAGATTTTTCGAAAGATTTCTTCGGACAGGAAACCAATCTGACGGTAAGCGGACAGTTAGAGGTAGAGACCTATTGCATGGCGTTCAGGAATGTATATACTTTCGGTCCTACCTTCAGAGCGGAAAATTCCAATACTGCGAGACATGCTGCTGAGTTCTGGATGATTGAACCGGAAATGGCATTTGCCGATTTGAAAGATGATATGAAATTAGCAGAAGATATGCTGAAATATATTATTCGATATGTTATGGAAAATGCTCCGGAAGAAATGGAATTCTTTAATAATTTTATTGATAAGGAATTGATTGAGCGCCTAAATGGCATTGTTCACTCCGAATTTGCCCATGTTACCTATACGGAGGCTGTTGAATTACTGAAAAAAGTCAATGAACGCTTTGAATATCCCGTTCAATGGGGGAATGATCTCCAAACGGAACATGAAAGATATTTAACGGAGCAAATCTTTAAAAAACCTGTATTTGTAACGGATTATCCGAAAGATATTAAGGCGTTTTATATGAGAATGAATGATGACGGAAAAACAGTTGCAGCGATGGACCTTCTTGTTCCCGGCGTAGGTGAAATTATTGGAGGCAGCCAGAGAGAAGAACGCTTGGATTATCTTGAAAAAAGAATGGAAGAGTTGGGCATGAAAAAGGAAGACTACTGGTGGTATCTGGATCTAAGAAAATATGGTGGGACAAAGCATGCCGGATTCGGACTGGGGTTTGAACGTGCTATCATGTATCTGACCGGAATGACTAATATCAGAGACGTTATCTCCTTTCCAAGAACAGTAGGCTCAGCGGAATTTTAAGGTTAGGTTAGAGTGTATTTACTGTGGATGAATATATGTCGTTCATATAGTAATATGTATGCTATATTGGTAGGGACGCCATACATGGCGTCCGCCCATGAATGTACTGATTTCGGACACCATGTATGGTGTCCCTACATTGAATACAGTTTTGGAATTATTGTTAGTTGACACAATCGATTATGTTTGCTTAAAGTTATCATGAAGTGAGGTTATATCAAAATGCTAAAAAGCTTACTGATAAATTTGATATTGCCGATAATTGTCATAGTATATGTTTTTAAATACAATATATTTTTAGGTATACTGGCAGTAATACTGTACCTTGCCTATATGTTTTATAAAAATCATGTAAAAATATTTGAAGTGCTTGGGAAGTATTATTATGCAAAAGGCAATTCACAGCAGGGCTTGCAATGGTTTGAAAGAGCATATAGAAGTAAGAAGGCAACTCCGTATACCATGGTTCTATATGCATATATCCTTTTAAAAAACGGTAACATTAACGTGGCGGAAGAAATTTTATCCAACTTATTAAATTCAAAGTTGGATTTTACGGATAAAATGAATGTAAAATCCAATTATGCATTAGTCCTTTGGAAAAAAGGCCTTATTGAAGATGCCGTTAAAATGTTGGAAGACGTCATCAAACAGTATGAAAATACTACTGTCTATGGCAGTTTAGGCTATATTCTAATCGCTTCAGGAGACTTGGATAAGGCCTTGGAATTTAATTTAAAAGCTTATGAGTATAATGATTCCAATGGCATTATTGTCGATAATTTGGCTCAAACGTATTATTTAAGAAAAGATTACCAAAAGGCAGAAGAACTCTATAAAAAACTGATGGAATTGAAACCTGCTTTTCCTGAAGCATACTATAATTACGGGTTAGTATTGCTGCAGCTTGGGAAGAATCAAGAGGCATATGAATCTATGCAAAAGGCATTACAATATGAGTTTTCCTATTTGAGTACCATAACGAAACAAGAAGTTGAAACGAAAATGAAAGAGATTGAAAGGTTATTCAAGTAAAGTGAAAGTGAAAAGCAATGTGGACAGTTCTTTTAGGAACTGTCCACGTTGCTTTTAATTTTGCGGGCGACCACAGGTCACCCTTGTGATAATCATTGTTTTATCATTTCCATAGCTTTTTCAGCAAATTCCGTGGTTACCACTTTTTCATAAGGTACCTTTTTATCAAGTTCTCCTGCTTGGCTCATGATGGTTTGCAGCAAGTCAAAAGCTTCCGGTTTTAGTATAGGATTTTTTGACCATGTATCTTGTTCTTTATATCGTTTGACGACAGTTACCAGCAAATCTTCGTCAGCATCGGGGAAAAACGGTTTTAGAACCTTAGCGATTTCTTCATGAGAACTTTTTTCCACCCATAATTGGCCTTTGTAAATAGCATTAGTGAATTTTTGAATGATATCTTTGTTCTTTTCTATGTAACTTTTCTTGGCAGAGTAACAGGTGTAAGCAACTTCACCGCTGTCTTTTCCAATAGAAGCAACGATATATCCTTTTCCTTCTCTTTCTAAAAGGCTCGCGGTAGGCTCAAACAGCGCCACATAATCTCCTGTTCCACCAGTAAAGGCACCTGCCATCAGATTAAATTGTATGGTAGTATCGCAAATTACGTCTTGATTTGCGACTAAACCGTTTTTACGAATTACATATTCCAACGTCATTTCAGGAACTCCGCCTTTTCTACCGGCTATTACATGTTTTCCTTTTAATTTACCCCAGTTGAAATCAGGGTCAGGTTCTCTTGCAACTAGGAAAGAGCCATCCTTTTGGGTAAGCTGAATAAAGTTGACCGCATAATCCTCTTTTCCTTCATTATACACGTATAAGGAGGCTTCAGGGCCCATAAAACCGATGTCACATTGTCCGGATAATAGTGCAGTCATAACTTTATCAGCACCACCACCGTTAATTAATTCAATGTCTAAACCTTCTTCTTTAAAAAAGCCTTGACCTATGGCAACATACTGGGGAGCATAGAAAATAGAGTGAGTTACTTCGTTCAGTCTTATTTTGGTAAGTTTTTTCTTCGTGGTGCAACTGCTTAAGTTAATGATAATAAGAGAAAAAATGAGAATCGGAAGCAGTATTAATTTTATTTTTTTCATATCTTATTCAACTCCTTTCACTATAGTATATTCTTTATTGATAATTTGGTGACATCTTCCATCCTTAGGGAAGAGATATGGTTCAAAATATAGGAAGCCGTTAACTTGACAGATATGACTTCTTATTTTATAATGAAGTGGACGTTTATGGAATTAGCCATAATAGTTTAAGAGAGAAGGGAAATGAATGCCGTTAAAAATCCAATCCCATTCTCATGAGGAATGGAAGGCCATTGTTAAAGTAACTTGGCCGGCGTTTGTTGAGCTTGTAATGTCAACGTTATTTGGAATGGTAGACATGATGATGGTTGGTAGGGTTAGTCCTGCAGCAATTACGGCCGTAGGATTGACCAATCAACCATTTATGATTTTTTTATCGGTCTTTGCAGCAGTCAATGTGGGAGCTACAACTCTTGTCGCATGGAATATAGGAGGTCATCACCTAAAAGATGCTCGTGCAGTTGCACGCCAGGTGTTGGTGCTCAATTTAATTATGGGTACCATCATGAGTATTATAGGTATTATGATAGCTCGTCCCGTTGTGGTATTTATGGGGGCAAACGCTGAGACCATTGATATGGCTGTCCAATATTTCAGGATTGTAGCGGGAGGACTGGTATTCCAAACAATTGTATTGGGAATTACTGCCGTGTTAAGAGGAGCAGGGGAAACCAAGATTCCCATGCTTTATAACGTAGGAAGCAACCTTTTTAATGTATTTGGAAACTATGTATTGATATATGGTAAGTTGGGTTTTCCGGCATTAGGAGTGGCAGGCGCGGCTTTATCTACGACAATAGCTAGGTTAATTGCTTGTCTAATTGGTTTATATACCATTTATTATTCTCGCAAATCCATTATCACTTTATCGTTTAAAGCAGATTACCGATTAAATGTTGAAATTGTTAAGAAAATTTTTTCAATTGGTTTGCCTTCGGCAATGGAACAATTTGTCATGCAAAGCGGTCTTATGTTGTTTGCACGTACAGTATCCGGTTTAGGTACTAATACATTTGCAGCTCATCAAATAGGCCTGAATATTAATGGGTTGGCTTTTTCACCAAGCCAGGCTTTTGGTGTTGCAGCTACTACTTTAGTGGGTCAAAGTCTTGGAGCCCATGATGAGAAAAAGGCAGAAAAATTTGCAAATTCGATTCATCATATGGCAGTGGGGGTAGCTTGTTTTGTAGGATTCATTTTTATTCTGTTTTCACATCAGTTGGCAAGAATATATACTACTGATTTGGTTGTAGCGGGTATGGCGGGTCTGGTTCTTAAAATATCGGCATTAGCGCAACCGGGACAGTCTACTCAGCTTTCCCTTGCAGGTGCACTGAGGGGAGCCGGTGATACCATGTATCCCCTTTTTGCCTCAGCGATAGGAATATGGTGTTTCAGAGTGATTCTTGCGTATATTTTTGTTTACGTATTTCATTGGGGGCTCATTGGTGCCTGGGTATCATTATTATTAGATCAATATACCAGATCGCTTATCATATATTCCCGTTATCGTTCCGGAAAGTGGAAATATGTGAAAGTAAGATTTAAACATCATGATTAAGTCTGTAAATTGATTATAATATTTTTCAACCATAGAAAATTGTTTTCGAAAAAAATTTACAAATTATTACAAAATAATTGGATATTTTTTGTTAATTATCACATTTTATCAATTTATGTATAAAAATCTATTGACAATTTAGGAAAACTTTGTTATTTTAGTTATATATCATATCATTATTCAATTAACCACGAGGAGTAGAGATGATATCGAAGGTAAAAAGTTGTGGCTTGATGGGAATTGACGGGTATATTGTGGATGTAGAAGTGGATATTTCGAAAGGGTTGCCGTCATTTGACATTGTAGGATTACCGGATGCAGCTATTCGTGAATCAAGGGAAAGAGTGCGTTCTGCTATTAAAAATTGTAATCTTGAGTTTCCAATTAAACGAATTATTATTAATTTGGCACCAGCGCATATAAAGAAAGAAGGCCCGTCATTTGATTTACCGATATCCATTGGTATTCTTCAAGCTTGTGAACAGCTTGAAATGAAAGATGTCGACCAATATATGTTTTTGGGTGAATTATCATTAAACGGTGAGCTTCGTCCTGTAAACGGTGTTTTGCCTGCAGTTATTACGGCATACAATTATGGAATAAAAAAAGTAATTGTGCCACAAGACAATGCTTATGAAGCTGCTGTTATTAAGGAATTGGAGGTATATCCTGCAGCTCATCTGTATGATGTGATATGTCATTTAACAGGTGAGAAAACTTTGCCGGTATTTAAAATTGATGTAAATGATTTATTGACTTCTCAAAATCAATATGATGTGGATTTCAGTGACGTAAAAGGCCAGGAAAATGTTAAGAGAGCTTTGGAAGTGGCTGCGGCGGGAGGTCATAATTGCCTTATGATAGGTTCACCTGGCTGTGGAAAGACCATGATTGCCAAGTGCCTGCCCACAATCCTTCCGGATATGACTTTTCAAGAAGCATTAGAAGTAACCAAGATCTACAGTATTGCAGGGCTGTTGCCGAAAGGCGTTTCTTTAATTACCGCACGGCCGTTTAGAAATCCCCATCATACCGTATCCAACGCAAGTCTGGTTGGCGGTGGCAAAATACCCAAGCCGGGTGAAATAACCCTTGCTCATTTTGGTGTTTTATTTTTGGACGAGCTTCCTGAATTTAAAAAAGATGTATTAGAAGTTATGAGGCAACCTTTAGAGGATGGGGAGGTAACCATATCAAGGGTAAATGCAACCCTCACTTATCCTTGCAGTACCATGCTTGTTGCTTCTATGAATCCTTGCAAATGTGGCTTTTACGGTGATCCGGTAAGGGAGTGTACTTGTTCACAAGCAGAGATTCAAAAATATTTAGGAAAAATAAGCGGTCCCCTATTGGACAGGATGGATATCCATGTTGAGGTATCTCCGGTGAAGTATAAGGATTTGGAATCTACAGATACATTGGAATCATCGCAACAAATTAAAGAAAGAGTGAATATGGCCAGACAAATACAGCGAAAACGTTATGAAAAATACGGTATTTTTTGCAACGCACAATTAAAACCGGCCCATATTCAGAAGTTTTGTGCATTAGGAGAAGCAGAAAAATCATTGTTAAGATCAGCTTTTGACAAATTGGGGTTAAGTGCAAGAGCTCATCATAGAATTTTAAAGGTTGCAAGAACCATAGCCGATCTGGAAAACAGTGAGCGCATTCAAACACATCATCTTGCAGAAGCAATTCAATACAGAAGTCTGGACAGGAAATATTTTAAATATATTTGATATGTTAAGGAAGAAAAGATTTATTGGTATTATTTATTTTTTAGGAGAGATGATTTTTATGAGTTGTCAGAGAGAAAGTATAAAGCAACAGATATTCATTATGCAGGATTTACTGAATAAGTCCGTGGAAAAAGAAGAATTGATTTCCAAGCATGTATTGGATATGAGCCAAAAACTTGATAAGCTAATTACGAAATATGTAAAAAGTACGGTCAGCCATTCATAACTGCATTGCATATTTTTGAATAAATATGCGGCAGTTTATTTTTTTTAAGCTGTATTTATAATGAATTCATTTTGATTCTTTGGAATAATATTCATCAGTTGAAAAATATACATACCACTTGGATTTTGATAGTATTGACGTCAATGAGAAAACAATATATAATTATAAACATGAACTTTATTAAATTATTTAATAAAGGTTGTGAAGATTTTTGTTAAAGAGGAGTGTAATATATGGCTGAATTAAGATGGAATCCACTTACAAAAGATTGGGTAATGATTGCATCACATAGACAAAACAGGCCACAGATGCCGAAAGATTGGTGTCCCTTTTGTCCCGGTTCCGGAAAGGTTCCTGATGATTATGAGGTACATAAATACGATAATGATTTTCCTGCATTATCTCAGAACCCTCCCGTGCCTGATGATGTAGCTACGGATATTTATAAGACGGCAGAGTCTTACGGAAAATGTGAAGTGATATTATATTCGCCGGAACATACGGTTACTCTGCCTGAACTATCTGTAGAGCACATTCGAAAGCTGGTTGATTTATGGACGGAACGTTATGAAGAACTGCAAAAAGATAAAAAAATAAAATATATTTTTATTTTTGAAAACAGGGGAGAGGTTGTAGGGGTTACCATGCCTCACCCACACGGCCAAATTTACGGTTATCCCTTTATACCGAAAAAGCTTGAGTTGGAATTGGAATCCTGCAAAGAGCATTATGAGGCAAAAAAATCATGTTTAGTTTGCGATATGTTAAAGGATGAGATGGCTTTTGGAAAAAGAATTATCATAGAAAATGAGGATTTTATAGCGTTTCTTCCTTTCTTTACGGAATATCCTTATGGTATGTACATAGCAAGCAAAAAGCATAAACAAAATTTATCACAGTTTACCGATACGGAAAAAAACAATCTGGCTAAAATCCTTAAAGAAACCACAGGGACATTAGATTCGCTGTTTGATTATACTTTCCCATACATGATGTGTATGCACCAAGACCCGGTTAATAGCGGTGACTTTAGTGATTACTATCATTTTCATATTGAATTTTTCCCGCCGATGAGGTCTGCCGATAAGCAAAAATTTAATGCTTCCAGTGAGACCGGAGCGTGGGCGCATTGTAATCCCACTTCACCGGAAGAAAAGGCAGAAGAATTGCGTGCAGCCTATAAAAAATTTATGAGTAAATAAAAATAAAAAGATGGAGGAATGTTATGAATATTCACGAATTAAAACAACGTTTTGTGGAAATTTACGGTGGATCAACGGAAGATTTAAGAGTATTTACATCCCCCGGAAGAGTAAATCTTATAGGGGAACATACCGATTATAACGGTGGATATGTTTTTCCGGCGGCATTAACCATGGGTACCACCGTTATTGCAAGACCCAGGCAGGATCGAATCATCCGTCTTGCAGCAACTGATTTAGATTGTCGTGTACAGGCTTCATTGGATGATTTAGAACAATATAAAAGTCTCGAATGGGGAAATTATCAGCTTGGGGTTGCTGATGAATTACAGAAAGCAGGATATAAGCTTATTGGTTGTGATTTGCTTTATGATGATACACTTCCACATGGAGGAGGATTGTCCTCTTCTGCGGCTATTGAAGTTGCTACGGCATTAACCTTGGTAACGCTTGGGAATGAAGCTCATGGGTTAAAAGAAGAAGTGAATATGATTGAAATGGCTAAGATCGGTCAAAAGGCGGAAAATAATTATGTAGGGGTTAATTGTGGTATTATGGACCAATTTGCTTCCGCCATGGGAAAAGCAGATCACGCCATTTTTTTGGATTGTAAAGATTTAAGTTATAAGTTGGTTCCGTTAAATCTTAAAGGTTGTAAAATCGTTATTTCCAATACAAACAAAAAGAGAAGCCTTGCCGCTTCCAAGTACAATGAGCGCAGAAGTGAATGCGAAGAGGGCTTACGGATATTAAAGAAATCCTTACCCGGCATTTCTTGCCTTGGAGAAGTCACATTGGAACAATTTAACCAATATAAACATACCATTGAAAATGATACGGTGAGAAAAAGAGTGGAACATGTCATTTCTGAAAATGACAGAGTTTTAAAATCCATAGAAGCACTGAATAATAATGATATTAACACCTTTGGTCAATTGATGATACAATCTCATAATTCTTTAAGAGATTTATATGAGGTTACGGGAATTGAACTGGATACTTTAGTGGAAGAGGCGTTAAAGATTGACGGTGTCATAGGCTCAAGAATGACAGGTGCAGGTTTTGGCGGTTGTACGGTAAGCATTGTTAAAGATGAGTCCGTGGAACAATTTATTCAGCAAGTAGGAAAGAATTATTTTGAACGTGTAGGACTTACGGCATCTTTCTATGTATCAGAAGTAGGAGATGGCGGGAGAGAGTTAAAATAGGAGGAGATTATTATGGCTGTTTTGGTTGCCGGCGGTGCCGGATATATTGGAAGCCACACTGTTGCGGAATTATTGGAATTGTCAGAAGATGTAGTGGTGGTGGATAATTTACAAACAGGACATAGGGCTGCGGTTTTAGGAGGAAAGTTTTATCAAGGTGATTTAAGAGACGATGAATTTTTGGATGCGGTTTTTAAAGAAAACGAAATTGAAGCGGTGATTCATTTTGCAGCCAATTCATTGGTAGGGGAAAGTGTCGCTGAACCGCTGAAATATTATAACAATAATGTGGGGTCTACTCTTAAACTTCTTGGAAAAATGAAAGAATACGGTGTGAATAAGATTGTATTTTCCTCTACTGCCGCTACATATGGGGAACCGGAAAATATTCCGATTTTGGAGACTGACAAAACGGAGCCAACCAATCCGTACGGCGAGACCAAGCTGGCAGTGGAAAAAGCTCTGAAATGGGCGGATAATGCTTATGGTATTAAATATGCGGTATTAAGATATTTTAATGCGGCAGGTGCACATATTAGTGGCAAGATAGGAGAAGACCATAATCCGGAAAGTCATTTAATACCGATTATTTTACAGGTGGCACTGGGGAAAAGGGAAGCAATTCATATTTTCGGAGATGATTATAATACGCCGGACGGTACTTGTATAAGAGATTATATTCATGTTACCGACCTTGCTCAGGCTCATATACTGGCTTTGAACAACCTGCGCAGCGGAGGAAATAGTAACATTTATAATTTAGGAAACGGCAAAGGTTTTTCCGTGAAAGAAGTTGTTGAAATTGCCCGTGAAGTTACAGGGTGCACTATTAAGGCGGTTATATCGGCAAGAAGGCCAGGTGATCCTGCAACACTGGTTGCATCTTCTGAAAAAATTCAAAAAGAACTTCATTGGGAGCCTAAGTATAATGATTTAAGGACAATTATTGAAACGGCTTGGAATTGGCATAAAAACCATCCGAATGGGTTTGAAGATTAGTGTTACTATGATGAGGGTAAGGAATTGTTGCATTTTATGTGGCAATCCTTGCCATTTTTATTTTTTCAGTAGATATGACCGTTTTACTTTTTTGAATAATGTGGTAAAATGTAATTTATAATAGAATGTATTGAATACATTTTTCAATTCTAGAACTCAAGAAACAAATATGTTGCATTGAAATTACGACGAAAGGATGAAAACATTGGCCAGAATTGACGGACGTGAAAATAATATGTTAAGACCGGTTAAGATTACACGTCATTATACAAAGTATGCGGAAGGTTCCGTATTAATTGAGATGGGTGATACAAAAGTAATTTGTACGGCAACCGTAGAAGACAAAGTTCCGCCTTTTAAAAAAGGTACCGGCGAAGGATGGATTACTGCGGAATATTCCATGTTGCCACGGGCTACACAGGAAAGAAATCCAAGAGATATTAACCGTTTAAAACTTAACGGAAGGACTTCAGAGATTCAGAGACTTATTGGAAGAGCCTTAAGGTCCGTTGTAAACCTTTCGGAGATGGGGGAAAGGACCATTACGATTGATTGCGATGTTATACAAGCGGACGGCGGAACTCGAACAGCATCTATAACAGGTGGTTTTGTAGCACTTATGGATGCATTTCATAAGTTGGTGAAAGAAGGGACCATTTCTAAAATTCCTGTGAATAATTTTGTTGCAGCGGTTAGTGTAGGCATAGTGGATGATGCCGAATTATTGGATCTTTGTTATGAAGAAGATGCCAATGCAAAGGTGGACATGAATATTATTATGAATGAGCAGGGCCAGTTTATTGAAATTCAAGGGACCGGTGAGGAATCTCCTTTTTCAAAGGAACAGTTTAATACGCTTCTTGCTTTAGGTGAAAAGGGAATTGCAGAATTAATCGGCATTCAGATGCGTACATTGAAAGATATTGTAATGGGGGAATCAGCAAATTGAAAATTGTAGTTGCTACTAAAAATAAAGGAAAGATTAAAGAATTGGAATATATTTTAAGGGATTTGAATGTACAAATAGTATCACAGCGCGATATGAATATTGACGTGGAAGTGGAAGAAGACGGAACAACTTTTGAAGAAAATGCCTTGAAAAAGGCAACTGAAATTATGAAGCTTTCAGGTGAAGTAACGTTGGCAGATGATTCCGGATTGGAAGTGGATTATTTAAACGGAGCACCGGGAATTTTTTCTGCCAGATATGCCGGTGAAGGTGCAAGTGATGCAGATAGGAACAATAAATTGTTGGCTGAGTTAAAGGATGTTCCTTTTGAAAAAAGGACTGCACGTTTTGTTTGTGTGATTGCTGCTGTATGGCCTGACGGAAGAAAAATAGTTACCAGAGGAGAATGCCACGGTATTATTCATTTTAAGCCGGTTGGGAATAATGGATTCGGTTATGATCCCATATTTTTCATCCCTGAATATAATAGGACCATGGCGGAACTGAATTCAGAATTAAAAAACAAAATCAGCCATCGGGCAAAAGCGATGGAATTATTTAAAAAAGAATTTATTCGCATGATGGAATTATAGAATTTAAGAAATTTGCCGATTGGTTCTTGAATATATTGTTTATTAATGGTAAAATAAATCTAAGCCGATATTCCTTAGGAAATCGGACTGCAGGTATTCATATAAGTGGAGTAGCTGCGACTTATATCCTTTTTAGGAATAAGAACGGAGGTGTGTAAGGATGAAAGTGTCACAAAGAAAGGGTGTTGAAAAGGTTAACATCCGAAAAATTGCTGTTATAGGCATTCTCACCGCAATTACTGTTGTGTTAGGACAGTTTGGGCTCGGTTTTTTCTACATTCCGGGTTGGCCGGCTAAAATTACCATTATGCATATTCCGGTCATTATCGGAGCTGTTTTGGAAGGGCCTATTGTAGGAGCAATGGTTGGTTTATTATTTGGAATTTTTAGCATTATACAAAATATCATGGTTCCTACGCCTTTGTCATTTGCTTTTATGAATCCATTGGTGTCTGTTTTGCCAAGAATTTTGATTGGAATTGCAGCTTATTATTCTTATTCCTTTATCAAAATAAAAGCAGAATCCATAAGAATTGGCATGGCTGCTGCCATTGGTACAATGGTTAATACGATAGGCGTACTTGGAATGATCTATTTGTTGTATGCGGAACCTTTTGTGAAAGCAATCGGTAAAGATGTGACCAAGGCCGGTCAGGCAATAGTGATTTTAGGAGCTACAAATTGTGTCGGTGAGATTGCAGCTGCTGTAGTCATTGTGACAGCGGTGGTTAAATCAGTTAGGCATTTGATGAAAAAATAAAATAATTATAGGCAGGCTTTAAAGCCTGCCTATAATATTAAACTTGGGATGTGGTTTTATTGTTTTCTACGGTAGATGCAATATATATCTTTAGAATTATTTCTTTATATTTTGTAAATACCCTTTTGCATCCTCTTTTTATTGGAATTATATTTTTTGTTTATTTTTTAAATAAGCAGATATTTTATGCCAATGTACATATCATGGAACGCAAAAATTTTGATGTTGGCTACATTACTTTTGAATCGGTTATGCATGGGATTTTGGCGGGATTTATTTTTTCAATGTTGATGAATGTACTAGGAATTTATGTGATGGTAGCTCATGATCGCTACTTATACATATGGCTCAGTGTTATTATTTTAATATTTTTAAATACAAAATATTTTTACTTTTCATATATTGGTGGTCTTGTTTCATTTTTAAATTTGCTGTTTGGATGGCCTGCAGTCAATGTAAGCGGCTTATCAGCAGTAATTGCTTTATTTTATTTTATAGAAGCTTTTCTTATTTGGAGTGATGGCTATAAAGGCGCTGTACCTGTATTTGTAAAACATAATAATCAGGTTGTTGGAGCCTTTCGTGTCCAAAAATATTGGCCTATTCCGATAGCATTGCTTACATTAAGCATTGTATTACAATCGGATATGCCTTCAGGAGGAATTGTGAATATTCATACGCCTGAATGGTGGCCTTTACTGGGGCCTCCTAATATTGCAGAAAATCATACGGCTCTTTTCGGTTTTTTGTCCATTCCGGCAGCTTTGGGATATTCTGAAATCATTATGGATGATTTGCCTAAGAATAAATTAAGAAGAACAGGAATATATTTAATGTTATATAGTGTTATGTTATTAATTATTTCTGTTATTTCGGCATGGATGCAATATATGAAATATATTGCTGCAGCATTGGTTTTGCTTACGCATGGAGTTATGACACTTATCCAGAAATTATATTATATGCATAAAGAACCGTTTTTCTCTGTTCCAAGTCAAGGTGTGAGGGTCCTTGATACCATAGAGGACGGGCCTGCACATCGTATGGGAATTATTTCAGGCGACGTTATTCTTCGAATCAATAATAAGGATGTTATGACGGATAAAGCCATTGAAACCATTTTAAAGGATTATCCTACTTTTATATGGGTCGAGGTTTTAAGAGGTAATAAAAATTTGACCTTGGAGTATAAAAACTATTTGGATGGCATCGGTGATTTAAAAATCATTACCGTGCCAAGAGATGGATTAGTACCCAATATTTTGGATATATATCAAAACATGGATTTTATTCATAGATTTTTTGATAAAAATAGAACCAAATAGTAGTTGACTTAATTCCGAATATTTAGTATTCTTATTATATTAAAACATATTATCTTGAATATTAGAATTTTTTTCTCTCAACGAAAAAAATTCTATTGTTATGTTATTAACAAAGGTATGACTTTGAAATGATAATCTTTCTATTTCTAGTATATCTATTGTAAAACATAGAAAAGGAGCGGTGTTGTTATGATTTCAAAAGAAGTAACGGTGCAAAATCAGGTAGGGCTCCATGCTAGACCGGCTACTTTTTTTATTCAAAAAGCAAATGAATTTAAGTGTGGTATATGGGTTGAAAAAGATGAACGAAGAGTGAATGCAAAAAGTTTACTAGGAGTTCTTTCATTGGGAATATCAAAAGGAACCAAAATTACAATTATAGCGGATGGGGTGGATGAAGAGAGTGCTGTAAACGCTTTGGTGGATCTTATTAAATCCAATTTTGTAGAACAGAGTAACCTATGAAAGAGGTAGCCTGGTTTTCAATAGCCGGGTTATTTTTTTACCCTTTTTATGCAATAAACTTCCAGTGGAAACCACTTTTAAAATACAGCATAATATTTCATAGGAGGTGAAACGGTTTGTTTGATATTCAAGAACAATTAAAGAATTTACCGGAACAGCCCGGCGTGTACATCATGAAAGATCGTCAAAAAAACGTAATTTATGTCGGAAAGGCTAAAAGTTTAAGGAACAGAGTGAGACAATATTTTCAATCCTCCAAAAATCATTCGCCGAAGGTACAAGCAATGGTTTCCAATATTAGTGAATTTGAATATATTATTACCGATTCTGAATTGGAAGCTTTGATACTGGAATGTAATTTGATAAAAAAGTATAAGCCACATTATAATATTTTATTAAAAGATGATAAGAATTATCCATATATAAAAGTAACCGTCAATGAAGAATATCCAAGAATATTAATGACTCGCAAAATAGAAAAGGACGGGGCAAAATATTATGGGCCCTATACCAGTGTTGCAGCGGTTAAAGAAACCATCGAGTTTATTAAAAAAATATTTATGATTCGGACTTGTAATCGACAATTTCCCAGAGATATCGGCAAGAAAAGACCCTGCTTAAATTATTATATCCGTCAGTGTATGGCGCCGTGCTTGGGAAATATTGATAAAGAGCAGTATAGAAATATGTTTAAGGATATTTGTTCTTTTTTAGAGGGGAAACAGGAAGCATTGATACAAAAACTAACTGCTGATATGTATGCTGCGGCGGAAAAAATGAATTTTGAAAAAGCCGCTCAAATTAGAGATCAGATTAACAGTCTTAGAAAAATTGCTGAAAAACAAAAAGTTATATCAGATACCTTAGTTGATCAAGACGTAATTGCATTTGCAGAAAATCAAAATGAAGCATGTGTACAGGTGTTTTTTATAAGAGGCGGTAAGCTGTTAGGGAGAGAACATTTTCTATTACACGATATTTCCGGTACGGATAAAAATGAATTGATGACGGAATTTGTAAAACAGTTTTATAATAATACACCATATATTCCGAAAGAAATAGTACTTCAGGAAGAGATTGATGAAATTAATATTATTCAGTCCTGGTTAAGTAGCAAAAGAGGTGCAAAAGTCTATATCAAAGTGCCTCGCAAAGGAGAAAAGCGGCAGCTTGTAGAAATGGTGGCAAAAAATGCACTGGAGACTCTTCAACAATTTGAAATAAAACTGGAGTATGAGAAAAGTTTTGCGCAAGAGGCGTTAAATGAATTGAAGGATATTTTACAATTAGAACAGTTACCAAACATTATTGAGGCATATGATATATCGAATATTGCAGGCTCTGCAAATGTAGGTTCAATGGTAGTATTTAAAAATGCAAAACCGTCCAATAAAGATTATAGGAAATTTAAAATTAAAACGGTGATAGGTTCGAATGATTATGAAAGTATGAGAGAAGTATTATACAGAAGATTTGCAAGAGCAAAAAACGAGAAAGAACAGTTAATGACGGGGGAAATAGAACAACATGAAGCAAAATTTTCAGCACTTCCTGACCTTATTTTAGTGGACGGTGGAAAAGGCCACGTTTCTGCAGCCAAAGAAATTCTAAAACAGTTCAATGTAAATATACCTGTATTTGGAATGGTGAAAGATGATAAACATCGTACCAGAGGATTAACGACAGAAAATGAAGAAATTGATATGGATATAAACACCATGGCTTTTCGATTGATTACTCAGATTCAAGATGAAGTACATCGAACAGCCATCAGATATCATAAACAATTAAGAGGAAAAACCACCATTCAATCTTCATTAGAATCCATACCGGGAATTGGCAAAGTGAGAAGGACAAATCTTTTGAAACGTTTTAAAACAATAGAGAATATAAAAAAAGCAAGTATTGATGAATTGGCACAAGTTGACGGCATGGATCGACGTGCTGCAGAAAATGTTTATGAGTATTATCATAGTTGAATGATTAACTGAAAATCAATTGTATCCATTGTAGGGCGACCATTGGTCGCCCCGTAAATGTTTATCGGACCATTTGTTTACGATATTTTAGAGGCGAAACCCCTGTAAGCTTTTTAAATACTCTTCCAAAATGCGTGATACTTTCATAGCCTACTTTTTCGGAAATTTGAGTTATACTTTCTGCGGACTTACATAAGAGTTCCTTAGCCTCTTTCACTCTTATATAATTTAAGTATTCCGTAAAGGTAAGTCCGGTCACTTCTTTAAATACTCTGCTTAAGTAGTACTGACTGATAAAAAATTTTGCGGAAAGTTCAGCAAGTGTAATATGTTGACTATAGTTGGTATTAATATATTTGACTATATCTGAAATCTTTTTGTGCAAATCATTTGGATGTTCAAAAGTCCCATAGTCGCCTCTCATGATTCTTCGATTAATAATTAACAGTAGTTCTTGCAGCAATATTTTTAAATATATGTCATGCCACGGCATTTTACTTCCGTTTTCTTCAAGAAGTTTCATAATTACTGTTTTAACTTTTTTCTGTTCCTCTTTATTTAATACTAATACGTTTACTTCAGCGTCAAAACAGGAGAGAAAATCAAATTTTTCATTACAGTGATTAAAATCTTTTGTAAAGTCTTTGGAAAAACTGATTAATACTCTTTCATGGCTAGGTTTATTGGTACTGATAGTTTTATGTAAGATATAAGGCTTAATTAATACAAGGCTTCCTTCTGATATATAGTACGTTCTGTCTTTAATAAAGTAATATCTCTCTCCTGATAACAGATAATATATTTCAAAATGATTGTGATAATGATTGTTAGGCATGTCTGTAAAGTGAGTTCTTTTAATATATTGTATTCCAAATTCTTTTCCTGTTTTCAGTAAGTCATTTGTTTGACAATCCATAAAAAATACCTCCCATTTTTATTTTACCATATAAAGAAATGTATTAAAACAAATTTTGTTGAAAATAAAGATTTATAACAATATATGTGCTGAATATATTCCATATTTGTTTTATACTATTTGAGAAACAAGTATAGTTTAAGATACGAAAGGAGACTAAGTATGAGGTTTTCACAAAACAAAGTAAGTGATTTAAATATTGCTTATATTGGTGGAGGCTCCAGAGGATGGGCATGGGGGCTTATGAGCGACCTTGCAATGGAAGAAAGTTTATCAGGAACCATAAAACTTTATGACATTGATTATCAGGCAGCTTTAGATAACGAACAAATTGGAAATCGTTTGTCAAGCCGTAGTGATGTAAAAGGAAAATGGGAATACAAAGCAGTGAAAACCATCGAAGAAGCCTTAACCAATGCAAATTTTGTTATCATTTCTATTTTACCGGGGACTTTTAAAGAAATGGAATCTGACGTACACGCACCTGATAAATACGGTATATATCAACCTGTCGGGGATACTGTAGGACCGGGTGGTCTTGTGAGAGCTTTGAGAACTATTCCCATGTATGTTGAAATTGCGCAAAATATTAAGAAGTATTGTCCGGATGCATGGGTTATTAATTATACCAATCCAATGACACTTTGTACTAGAACGTTATATGAAGTATTTCCTGATATTAAGGCCTTTGGATGCTGCCATGAAGTCTTCGGAACTCAAAAGCTTTTGGCAAGTGCTTTGGCTGATCAAAAAGGTATTGAAAATGTAGAAAGAGAAGAAATTAAGGTGAACGTGCTTGGAATAAATCATTTTACCTGGATCGATAGAGCGACCTATAAAAATATAGATTTAATGCCTATCTATGAAGCATTTGTAGAAAAATATTATGAAAGCGGCTATGAAGGCGACGAAAAGGGGCACTGGATGAATAATTTCTTTGTTTCTGCACAAAGAGTGAAATTTGATTTGTTCAAAAGGTATGGCATAATAGCCGCTGCCGGTGACAGACATTTAGCAGAATTTGTTCCCGGTACTTGGTATTTGAAAGATAACGAAACCATAAAATTTTGGAAGTTCAGTCGTACTCCTGTTAGCTGGCGAATTAATAATTTAAAGGAGAGGCTGGTAAAAAGTATGCAACTGGTAAAAGGGGAAAGAGAATTTGAAATCAAGAAAACCGGTGAAGAAGGTGTTCGTCAGATGAAAGCGTTACTTGGTTTAGGAGATATTGTAACCAATGTAAACATTCCTAATATGGGGCAAATGGAAGGAATACCTTTGGGAGCCGTTGTAGAAACCAATGCCTTGTTTACAAGGGATAGTATTAAACCGGTTACAGCAGGAAAGCTTCCTGAGCCGGTACATGCTCTTGTTGTCAGGCATGTATATAACCAAGAAACGATCCTAAAAGCTGCACTTAACAAAGATAAAAAGTTAGCATTTGCTGCCTTTGTAAATGACCCTCTGGTAACCATCGATTTGCAAGATGCCCGGAAGTTATTTGATGAAATGCTTGAAAATACTAAAGAGTATTTACCTGGTTGGTAAGTTACCAATAGGCCGCATCAACGCAACGACCGTGTGTATCCATAATATGTTTTGTTAAGTCGAAGACATTACGTGTAATATTATATCTCATGGCTTGATTGAACTTCTTCAGAGTGCTCTGAAGAAGTTCAATCAGTCTTTAATCAATCAATTATGAAGTAATTTACATTTACATTAATGTATCTGTTTTATAATATGCATTATAATATGCATTTTGATATTTTTGATTACAAAAATATGAAAATTGTAAACGATATACGTAGCTTACTATGCCGACAAAGTAGGGAGGACCAATGATCGTTCGCAAACTTAATGATAATTAGTGACTATAATGTAGGGACGCCATACATGGCGTACGTATATGAATATATGGGCTCCAGAATATACATGGCGCTCGAGAAGTGACAGGAAATACCAATAAAAAACTTTGAGTTTCCCCATTTTTTAATAACCAAAGCAGCTGTCTAGCTTGATATCAAAGAGTTCAAACACGTTCAGCTGTTGAGATGATGAAGATTTTTTAGAAACCAGAAAGGCTGCTATACC
>Ga0134093_1000512_pt1 | contig 46909 bp, 38 predicted proteins | sample 4_1taG_FD_94452 | JGI IMG/M metagenome (GOLD analysis project Ga0134093, IMG submission 94452) | Switchgrass degrading microbial communities from high solid loading bioreactors in New Hampshire, USA - 4_13_20_68_A1 metaG | ecosystem: Engineered > Bioreactor > Semi-continuous > Anaerobic >...
ACGCCCAGGTCGGGTGCGCAGTTCTTACACAGGCCGCGGTCTTTATTCCAGCAGTCTTTGCGGCACACCCACGATGAGCAGCGCGGGCATTTGGCAAACTCTGACTGCAGTTCACTGGCGGCCTCGGAAAATGCATCGTCATGCGCCTTTTCCCAGGAGGCAGAGCGCACCCGCTCGCTGAGGTCGGCCGCCTTTCCAAATAAGCCTCCAAACAGACTGCTGGCGGTGTCCATCGCACCGGAGACCGCCCCCAGCATCGAGGGTTTGAACCGTGTGCGGAATCCCCCGCCGCAGCGGTCACAATAAAACTCGAATTGAAAGCCCTGGTTGGTGCTAAGATCAGAGTAATTGCGGGTGAATTCAATCCGCTCTACCATACTGGATTCTCCTTTGAAGGTCAGTGATGTCCCCGATTTGATTGTTTCGTTTCCGGGAAAAGCACGGCTATTATACCCTCAGTGCAATCTGCGTGCCCGTGACGCCTGTCGGAGACCCACACTTAAAAACGGCGGTTGTTGACTGATAATTCCCCTCAAGGTAGAATGCTGCCGGAAGTATTGTCTATTGGAGGTTGTCTGGTGTCTGTTAAGCTGGTTCTACGCAATCAAGAGTTCGAAGTTCGCGCCGGGATGACCGTGCGAGACACGCTCAAAAAGCTCGACCTGCAGCCCGAGGCCTACCTGGCCACACGCGACGGTGACTTGCTCACGGATGACGAAATCCTGCACGAGGGGGAGACAATTAAACTCGTCCCGGTTATTTCCGGGGGCGCTGGGAACGAGAAGGCCGGCCGCTCATGAAATGCCGGAAATGCGGCGCGAAAGCCGTTATTAATATGCGCCAGCACAAGCTGGCCCTCTGCAAAGAGCACTACCTGGACTGGATCCTGGAGCAGACCCAGCGCTTCATCAAAAAATACAAAATGTTTACCCCGCAGGAGCGCATCCTGGTAGCCGTCTCCGGTGGCAAGGATTCCCTTTCCCTGTGGGATATCCTCTGGCGTCTGGGATATCAGGCCGATGGGCTCTATATAGGTCTGGGTATCGATGAAGGCATCGGTTACTCGGCCGAATCGCAGCGGCTGAGCGAGCAGTTTGCTGCCCAGCGCGGCCTCCGCCTGCACATCGTGGACGTGGATCAGCAGTACGGGGAAACCATCCCCGAGATGGCCGACCGCACCACGCGCGGCAGAGGTAAGCCCTGCGCCGTCTGCGGCATGGCCAAGCGCCATATCATGAACCGCGTGGCTCGCGAGGGCGGCTACGACGTGCTCGCCACCGGCCATAATCTGGACGATGAAGCTGCCGTCCTGTTTGGCAACACCCTGAACTGGATCCCGGGCTATCTCGTCCGCCAGAGCCCGGTGCTGGAGGCCAACCGCCCCGGACTGGTGCGCAAGGTAAAACCTCTCTGCCGTTTCTACGAGCGCGAAATGGCCGCTTATGCCCTGCTGCGCGGCATCAAGTATATTTACGAGGAGTGTCCCCACTCCGTCGGGTCTAAGTCGCTGTACTACAAAGAAATTCTCAACCGGCTGGAGGAAGACCGGCCGGGGGCTAAACTGTCGTTTTACCTGAGGTTTCTTCAGGCTCGTGAGGAAGGCCTCTTTGCCCCCCAGGCGGATCCTCAGGTGGAACTGCTGCACACCTGTCCGAGCTGCGGTCAGCCAACCACCGCACCGGGGGAATGCGCTTTTTGCCGGCTGGTCAAAAGTGCATCTTAATAACCTCTCGATTTCCGGGAAGCGTTAACCAGCCGTCCGGCGGTCGCAGTCACCCGCCTTACCAAAACAAAGGAGTAATATTTGTCCGCCTCGATTACCCGTACAACTGAGCAGGGGGGAGAAACCTCGCTGAGCGCATCAGCCGCCGTGGTGATCCCTACTGCGGCTATCCTGGTGATTGCTGCCTATATCGCCGCGCAGATGCTCTCCGACATCTCCAGCCTGAAGATCGGGCTGGTTTTTGGCCTGGCGGTAGATATGGGCACGTTCATCTACCCGGTCACCTTCACCCTGCGCGATCTGGTGCACAAGCTGCTGGGCAAAGCCAGCGCTCGCATTCTGATCGTCACCGCCGGCGCCATCAACCTGCTCATGGCCGCCTACTTAATGTGGGCCGCCGCCGTCCCCAGTGACCCATCCTGGGGGCTGGGAGAAGAATTCAGCGCCATCCTCTCGCCGGTATGGCGCATCACCCTTGCATCTATAATCGCCGAGGTGGTCAGCGAGCTGGTCGACACCGAGGTGTACCACGTATTCGTCACCCGTATCACCCGGCGTTTTCAGTGGCTGCGCGTGCTGGTCAGCAATGGGGTCAGCGTTCCAGTGGATAACTTAATTTTTGCTGTGGGCGCTTTTGCTATCACCCTGCCCTGGCCGGTCGTCTGGCAGATCTTCCTCTTTAATCTGATCGTCAAGTACGGCATGACCCTGCTCAGCCTGCCGTTGATTTACATTGTCCCCGACCAGAACCACAGCGGCAGCGTTTAATTGACAGCAAAACAGGCCAGCGCCGCGGCGCCTGGCCTGTTTCTATTAATCAACGTTTTCCTCAGGAAAGTTCCAGGTAGCGTTCCAGCTCCCAGTCGGTCACCTTCATGCGGTATTCTTCCACTTCGGACCATTTCTCACGCAGGAAAGCTTCACACAGCACAGGCCCCAGTGCCTCCTGCAGGACTGTGTCCTGTTCCAGCTCACGCAGCGCTTCGGCCAGCGAACCGGGCAGTTCCTGAATACCCCTTTCCTCTCGCTCTTCCGGGGTGAGATGGTAAATATTCACGTTGTTCAGCGCCTCCGGCGGCTGCAGCGTGCGATCGATGCCGTCCAGGGCCGCAGCCAGCATCACGGTGAAGGCCAGGTAGGGGTTCGCCGAGGGATCGGGGAAGCGCAGCTCCGCACGGATCGACTGGTTGCGACCCTGCGTGTACTGTGGGATGCGGATCAGGGCCGAACGATTGATCTGTGCCCAGCCAATATACACCGGTGCTTCGTATCCCGGCACCAGGCGTTTGTACGAGTTGACGGTGGGCGCCACCACGGCCGAAAGCGCTCGGGCGTGCAGCAGCTGCCCGGCGATAAAGTTGTATGCCAGCGGCGACAGGCAGTAGCGGTCCTGCTCATCGAAGAACAGGTTCCGGCCCTGGGTGTCGAACAGTGACTGGTGGCAGTGCATCCCGGATCCATTGATGCCAAAGATCGGCTTTGGCATGAACGACGCCACCAGCCCGTGCTGGGCGGCGATCGCCTTGACAGTGTACTTTAACGTGAGCACATTATCCGCCGTCTGCAGGGCATCGGCAAAGCGAAAATCGATCTCGTGCTGGCCCAGAGCCACTTCGTGATGGCCCATCTCCACTTCCAGTCCCATACCAGCCAGGGCGCCCATCAGTTCGGTGCGCACCCGCACAGCGTCGTCATTGGCGGAGAAATCAAAGTATCCCCCCACATCATGCGGCACCGGGTGGATGGCCTGTGGCCCGTTGCGCTTGAACAGGAAGAATTCGGGCTCAGGGCCGACATTGAAAATCCAGCCGCGCTCCTCCTTCAACCTTGCAAGTGTACGCTTAAGCGTTCCCCGTGGGTCGCCGGGAAATTCAGTCCCATCCGGCTGGTAAATATCGCAGAACACCCGTGCTCTGCGCATCTCAAGAGGTGACCATGGCAGCACGGTATAGGTTTTTGGATCGATCACCAGGCGCATGTCGCTCTCCTGGATGCGGGAAAAGCCCTCAACAGAAGACCCGTCAAACCATATTCCGTCCTCCAGCGCCTCCTGTAGACGGTGGCTGGGTATGTCGACACTTTTTACGGCGCCGGTAACGTCGGTGAACTGCAGTGAAATAAACTTGACGTCATCTTCTTTTACGCGGTTCAGCAAATCTTGCGTTTCCATCCTTTAGCTCCTTCTTGCAAATTTCCACGGTACACCATAACAATGGAAAGATGTCTGGCGCCGCGTGCTGCTTCGTCTTTTTCGTTTCCCCCTGACGGGCGAACCCGTTATTCCCCTGATTGAGTAAATGGCTGATAACAGGCTTTTCAATTTAACTGGGAAATTTTAGCAATAAGTCGGGGATGTGTCAATTTAATTGGGGATTATTTTTGGATAATCGCCGGGTTCTGTGAGCACTATCTGCAGGGTTAATACTCTATAAATGAGAGCCAAAATATGATATAAGAAATAGAACCGATGGACGCTTCAGAACGCTGCCGGCCTTTTTCCCGCAGGATGCATCCCTGGGAAATCGAAGAAGCCCGCCGTGTGTTTCGTGACCGGCTGGATTACGACCGCGTCCGCATCCACGAGTGCAGCCCCTGGCCCAACCGTATTGACGGGATCGGTCGCTGGCTGAAGCGCATGCCGCAGACCGGTCATGCCAACGCTATCACCCTGGGGAATCACTGTATCTTCCCGGTTCGCCTGCCGGACCATCCGGTATCACCTCAGGACTTTGAACATTATCTGATCTGCTGGCTGATCCACGAATTAACCCACGCCTGGCAGTATCAGCAGATGGGGTGGCGTTATTTGCTAAAGGCCCTGTCTGCTCAGTTCAAAGATCGCGGCGCAGCTTACGACTTCGGCGGTGAAGAAGGTTTGAAACAGCGCCGTGCTGCGAACGCCACCATCCATTCCTTTAATCTTGAACAGCAGGGTGATATTGCCCGCACCTATTACCAGCGCCTCTGTCTCGGAAAGGATGTCAGCGCCTTTATCCCCTATATTGAAGACATCCACAGCGATCATATCCGTAGAGCCTGATCGTAAGACGCTCATAAGAAAAGAGCGTTCAATCTTGTGAAAACGCTCCCCTTGGGGTATGCTTAATTGATACATATCTTTGCAGGGGGGTGGTTGGGTCCCGGTGGGCTCCCCGGTCTTCAAAACCGGTGGCGGGTCGCGTTGCGGGCCGCGGTGGGTTCGACTCCCATCCACTCCCGCCTGAGATTCTTTATTTATATCCATGCGCTGATCGATTGTCAGGGGGACTGGCGCCGGTAGACAGCATCATGAGTTGAACGAGTCTATGTTATCAGCAGAAACCCAGTTATTGAACCAGACGGATGAGAATTCATACACGCATCTGATTGCGCGTGAGATGCGCATCGAAGATATCACCGTGGGCAGCGCTCGCCAGCCTTTTCTGGTCCGCTATCGCGGCGAATTGTATGGCGATTCAGCCGAGGCTTATGACCGGCTTGCCGAAAGTCTGCGCCCGCTCAATGTAACCCCGCTCTTCCGCATAGAAGAAGGTCGTCACACCATTCTGCTCATGCAGGGTGTGATCAACCCCAGCCGCTCCAATCCCTGGGTCAACGTACTCCTGTTCGTGCTGACATTGATGAGCATGATCTTCAGCGGTGCACTGCAGTCTTTCCAGATGCCTGCGCAGGGCGGTTTGCTGGAGAGCCTGCTCAGCAGCATCTGGAGCGGGCTGCCCTTCGCAGTCAGCCTATTGGCCATACTGCTTGCTCACGAGTTCGGTCACTATCTGGCGGGTCGCTACCACCGCACCCATGTTACCCTACCCTATTTCATTCCCTTTCCACTGAGCCCCTTCGGGACCCTCGGGGCATTTATCCAGTTGAAAGAGCCCCCCAGGAACCGGCGCGTCCTGCTCGACATCGGCGTTGCCGGGCCACTCGCCGGGCTGGTGGTGGCCATTCCGGTTCTGCTCCTCGGCCTTTCCCTGTCTGAGCTGAGCGTGATCGAAATCCCCGGTCCCGGCCAGGGTATTCAACTTGAGGGCAACTCGGTTTTATACCTGCTCTCCAAATATCTGGTCTTTGGTCAGCTACTGCCCACTCCCGAGAGCTACGGCGGGCTCTCGCCGGCAGCTTACTGGATTCGCTATTTCTTCACCGGCCAGCCGCTGCCGCTGGGCGGCGTCGATGTGATGATCCACCCGGTCGCTTTTGCTGGCTGGGCCGGCCTGCTCGTGACCGCCCTGAACCTGATCCCGGCCGGCCAGCTGGATGGCGGTCACCTGCTTTATGTGCTCCTGGGCCGGCGGGTGCGCTCTCTGCTGCCCTTTATCCTCGTCGCGCTCGTCCTGTTAGGCTTTGTATGGAGCGGCTGGTGGCTGTGGGCACTGATCATCTTTTTCCTGGGCCGCCTGCACGCCGAACCTCTCGACCAGATTACCCAGCTCGATCCACCTCGCAAAGTTGTGGCGGCGCTGGGCCTGATCATCTTTTTCCTGGTCTTCACCCCCGTCCCCCTCGTAATTGCCATGGGTTGAACCGGAATCATCGATGCCCGACGATAAGAAAATACTTTGCATCCATCATAACGACGCCGACGGGCGGCTTTCCGCTGCCATTGTCCGGCGCGCTCTGGGCCCGGACGTTGTAATGCACGAAATGGTCCACGGCGACCCGCTGCCCCGGGAAGCCATTCAGGCGGCGGATACCGTGGTTGTTGTCGACTTTTGCCTGCCTCCGGAAGATATGCGCCGCATCGCCGGCGAGCGCGAGCTGATCTGGATTGACCACCACATCACCGCCATTGAGGAGCTGCATCAGGATTCACAGGGCTGGCCCGGCATCCGCGACATCTCGGAAGCCGCCTGCGTGCTCACCTGGCGCTGCTTCTTTCCGGATCAGCCGCTCCCCCGGGCTGTCGTTCTGGTGGGCGACCGCGATATCTGGCGCTGGGCCGAGGCCGACACCGGCCCGTTCGACGAGGGCCTTCACCAGGAAGACACCTCTCCAACCAATGACGCCCTGTGGGTTCCACTGCTGGATGACGATCCACAGCTCGTCGCCGCGCTGATCGAACGCGGTCGGGTGCTGCGTGATGCCCGGCTCAAAGAGATCCGCCGCCAGGTGGAAAAGCACGGCTTCCCCGTAATTTTCGACGGCCACCGCACGCTGGCAATTAACCAGCGCGGCAGCGGTGAAATGGGTGTCTGTGGGCAGGAACTGGGCTACCCCCTGGTCTACTGCTATGTGGATGGCCGCCAGAACGGGGGCCTGTTCACCTTCGTAACCCTGTATTCCAGCAGCATCGACGTCTCCGAGATCGCCCGCAGATACGGCGGCGGTGGCCATCGCGGTGCCGCCGGCTTCTCCTTCGAGCGCGGCCCTTCCCCCTTCCCCCCCGGATCAGATTTTCATTTTTTGGAATAAAAATCAGGCCGCCTGCCCGGGTTTGCGAGCAGGCGGCTTGCTGTCACTGCGCTTCCAGCAGCACTTCAATCCTCTCGATCGGCGGGCCGGCGCTGTACACCTCTCCCTCGAAAGTCGTCTCCTCACCGGTTGCAAGCGAAACGATAAGATCCCACTTGCGCACGCCCACAATCTCATCCTCCGGCCCGTAGGCGATGGCCGCCACCCAGACCTGCTCCGTCTGCCGCTCTGGCGCCGGTGTTGCCGTCAGGAAAGGTGTCGGCGTCGCGCTTGGCGGCAGCGGCGGCAGGATCGGGGCCGGGGTCACCGTCCCCGTCGCGGTCGAAGTGATGGTTGGCGTGAGCGTTGCAGTGGGCGGTGGAAGCGTCGCTGTAGGCGCCAGATGCTCAATCCGCCCTTCGATCCATGCGGACCGCCCCTCTGGATCGATTTCAACCTGCAGGTCAGAAGCCCCGACGGGAAGGTAGCGCAGATCTCCCGGATTGACCGGTAGTGCGGTCAGCAGGCGTGCGCTCACACCCGCCAGTTCTCGGGCGTCCTCCACTTCATCGGCGGAGAAATAAACCATTAAAGGCAGTACCTCCCCGGGCGGCAGCACATTCAGCGGCAGGGAGGCTTCTTTTGCATGGATCTCGCCGCTTCCACTCTCCCCGGCCGCTTCGATCCAGCCGGATACCCCTTCAACCGCGTACGTCTGGTTGTTGTGCAGAGCTGCGAAACACCAGAATCCACCATCACCAGCTGGATAGCAGCGCGGCGGGTCCACCTCCATCGTCACCGGCGTCACGGTCGGGATTTCGGTCGCTGTGCCCAGGGCAGCCCCGGGCTGGCCGGCTGGGACCTTCAATACCGTCCCCACAGAAAGGAAGTTAGGATCGACGTCCGGGTTGGCTTCCTGCATCGCTTCGAGGGATACGCCGTACCGCAGGGCAATCGCCAGCATCGTATCGCCCTGCTTGACCTCGTAGGTCAGCGGGGTCGGCGAGGGCAGCGGGCGCATGGTCGCTGAGGGCTCTCTGATTACCTCAAGGCCGGTGCTGGCAGTCGTGGGTGAAGGGGTGCTGGTGGACAGTTGAAAGGGGGTTAGCGGAAGTTCGGTCGGGCTGGTCAGCACAGTCTCTGTAGGGGCCGGGCTGCAGGCCGCGAAGAGCACTGAAAACACAATACACACCGCGGCCAGCCGGGTGGAAACCGGCCGCGATTGCAGGGGCCTGCGCCGGCGCTCCTGCTTTTTACAATTCGGTAAGTTGCGCATAAAATCGATTATACCGCCTGTACAATTAGGGCAGCAGTCACACCGGCGGCCGGATAAAGGCGCAGCCGCTGGGCCTCGACTGCGCCTTTTTTAAACTTGTATTACTGCCGGCAGGAAAAGGTATGTCTGAAAACGTAATGCTGCAGGAAGCCATCGAGGCGGTGCGCCGCGGTCAGCAGGCGCGCGCCAGAGATCTGCTCACCCGCCTGCTGCGGGCGGATCCCTCCAACCCCGAATACTGGCTCTGGATGAGCGCCGTGGTTGAGACGCGCAAGGAGCAGATCTACTGCTTGCAGTCCGTCCTCAACATCGATCCGGATGCATCGGCTGCCCGCTATGGTCTGGTCCTGCTCGGGGTTTCTACGCCTGCTGAAACGACTGTCCGGCCGGTGGTCCGCCGCAGCTGGTCGGCAGGCATTCCGGAAGCATCTGCCCCAACAGGACTGCGCCGCTTGTGGACCAGCACACCCGGCCGTTTGATCCTGCTGTTAGGGACCCTCATCCTGGTTACCGGGTTCATCGCTGCTGCTCTGACGGGCTTTGGCCGCCGTCCCAGTGCCATAGCCAGCCGGCCCTCCCACACACCTGGTCCTTCGCCCACGTTCACAACCACACCCACCATGATCTCATCGGGCAAAGGCGGCAGAGAAACCCCGCAGCCCACGTCCGCAGGCCAGGCCTCCCTGGCTCTCATACCGGAAATCACATACACACCCACCCCTCTGTTTGTCACCACGCCGCACCCCATCACCGAGGCATTCCGCAGCGGTGAGCGCGCCTTCCTGCGCGGCGACCTGCAAACCGCGCTGGAGTTCTTCCAGCAGGCAGCAAAAATTGAACCCGGTTCTCCTGACATTTACTATTACATCGGCGAGTGCTATCGCCTGACGGGATCCTATGAACTCGCCGTTCAAGCGTATAATCAGGCTGTGGAAGTTGATCCGGAGTTCGGCCCGGCATACCTGGGTCGTGCCCGCGCCCTTTTAGAAGACAGCCCGCGTGCGGATGTGAGCGCAGATCTGGACCTGGCGGTCGAGTACGCGCCCGATTTTGGTGAGGCCTATCTGCAGCGCCTCGCTTTCCTTCTCGAGCAGGGCGAACTGGATGCCGCGCAGGACGACCTGACCCGGGCCCAGGAGCTGCTACCCGAATCGCCGCTGGTGGAGCTGTACAGCGGTCAGATCGCGTTCCAGCAGGGGAACCTGCGCGCCGCCGCTAAACATGCCGGCAGGGCGCTGGAGGCGGACCAGACCCTGCTCCCGGCCTACCGCCTGCTCGGCGAGGCAGCCCTGCAGACCGGTGATCCGCAGCAGGCCGCACAGGCTTTAGAAGTCTATACGCAGTACGCAGGGGAGGACGCAGCCGCCTGGGCATGGCTCGGAGAAGCTTACTACCGCTCCGGTCGCTACACCAAAGCTGTCGCCGCGCTCGACCAGGCGATCTCCCTTGATGACCGCCTGGAACAGGCGTATTATTTCCGCGGCCATGCACACCTGGTGCTCGACAATGGCCAGCAGGCCGTAAACGACTTCCTCGCCGCTCGCCGTCTCGGCGGCAGTGCATCTTTTGATATTCAGCTTGGCCTGGGGCGGGCTCTGTTTGCAGCTGGCCGCTTGGACGAAGCCCGCAGCCTGCTCAACGCCAGCCAGAATCTGGCTGCAAATGACGCCGAGCTGGCCCAGACCTATTACTACCGGGCCCAGGTTTATGAAGCGTCAGGTAACCTCTCGCGTGCAGCTCAGGACTGGCAGGCACTGCTGGCCCTTCCCCCCTCGTCTCTTGAGGACGGCTGGGCCGCAGAAGCGCGGGATCGCCTGGAAGCGCTTTTCACCCCCACACCCTCGCCGCAGAACACTTCCAGGCCTGCGACGCGCACACCGCGTCCCACACGGACACCGGAAAACTGATTCTCAGGTTGCATACCTGCTGTCCTGATCAGGATCTCTGTTCAAAGAAATTGGGGCAGCTTATCGTTGGTAATCATGGCAGAGAAAAACCGCCCGTCCTCATACCCTACCGGCCAGGGGATCCAGCACCGTTTGATGGCTGCTGCCGGATTGGCCCTGCTGGTCTACACCACGCTGCGCATGCCTGCAGGGGGGGTAGATTTTCTGTACGGCCTGCTTTGCCTGCTCTTCACGGCCCTCCTGGTGCTTTTTCCTCTGCCGCTGCTGGAAGATAAAGTCTATCTGGTTCATGCTCTCGCGCTGGCGACCGGCCTGCTCGCCGGAGGGGCGGCTGCCGGATGGGCCTGCACGCTGGGCATTTTACTGGGCTGGCTGCTGCGCCGTCTGCTCAGCCACCGCATCTCTCCATTACCCGCCCTCCCCCGCTCCGGATGGAGCCCAGTCGCTGGCGTTATCGGTAGAGTGCTGCTGCCCCTATTGTTGACCCTCCTGCTCACCGGTTTCACTTCCGGTGCTCAGAACCGGCTGCAGTTCACGTCTGACCCTTTCTCTCTGTTAACTCCGCTGCTGCTTTTTGCCCTGCTGCACGGCGGGTTGTATCTGTTCGGTGCTCACAGCTGGCGCCCGGGCAACCCGGTCTCAAGACAGGATCTGCTTTCTCTGGCCGCCTTTGAGATCCTGCCTCTGCCGATGGTCCTCGCCTCGGTGTTGAGCTCCCCCTCCATACAGACAGGCTCTCTGCTCCTCCTGGGATGCGTTGCCTTTCTGACTGCCGCGCTTATCCTCCAGGCTGTCAGCATCCAGATAAACCTGCAGCGCCGCACCGGCGAAGCAGCCACCCTTCTCCAGGTCAGCGAAGCGCTCCGTTCTACCCTCGACCTGGATGAACTTCTCGAGACCATCCAGCGTCAGGTCACCCAGCTGCTGGCAGTGAATAATTTCTACGTTGCACTCTATGATGCCGAAGCACAGAGCATTTCCTATCCGCTGGCTGTACGCGCCGGCCAGCGAGATCAATGGCCCTCACGCCCCCTTGAAAACCGCCTCACCGACCGGGTGATCCTGGAAAAAAAGCCGCTGATCATCAATCCCAGGGCCCACCAGCAGGTCCAGGTCGAACTGGCGCCCAGCAAGGTGACGCCCACCGCCTGGATCGGTGTACCGCTGATCGCCTCCGAGAGATCCATTGGCTGCCTGGCCCTTTTCAGCGTCGACGAAAGCTCTGCCTTTACACAGAACGACCTCAACCTGCTGCTTACGCTATCTGGCCCCATCAGCGTAGCCATCGAAAACGCACTTCTTTATGAGCAGGCGCAGCGCCGCGCCGCTCAGTTGGAGACCCTTAACCAGATCAGCAGGATGATCAGCGCCAGCCTGGAACCCCAGGAGGTGCTCGATCAGGTCTGCCGCTCGGCGGCGCTCTTCACCCGCAGCAGCAGAGCGGCGGTTTTTCTGCTCGATTCGGATTCAGATCAGATCCGGCTAGCCCACGCGCACGGGTTATCGCCCGAATTCTTCCGCCGCACATCGTCGTATCACAGTGCGGAGAACGGGCTTACCCACTGCCTGCAAACCGGGCAGCCGCAGCTTGTGTCCGACATCACCACCGCCGGGCTGGATCAGGATTTCTATGCCAATCTTGTCCAGGAACAGGTGCGCGCTTACGGCGATTTTCCACTCAGCACCCCTGAAGGGCAGATCGGATTTCTCTCGGTTTATTTCGACCAGCCGCATCATTTCAGCAGCGAGGAAATCGAGCTCCTGCAGACCTTTGCTTCCCAGGCTGCTCAGGCAGTTTCCAATGCACGGCTTTACTATACCGATCTGGCCCGCAGCCGCGATCGCCTCGATGCTGTCATCAACTCGGTACAGGAAGGGATCCTGATGACGTCCCCGGACGGTTCCATCCTCGTCGTCAACGAAGCCGTCCACAGGCTGACCGGGCTTCCTCTGGCGGAACTAACCGGTAAAAACCTGACCTCCCTCGCACCGTCTATCCTGGACATCTTCGGCCTGACGCCCGCACAGGTGCAGGACCTGGTACAGGCACTGGCCCGTGGAGGATACCCCGAGCTGCCAAAAGTCATGTTAAAACGCCCTTCAGGATCAGAAGACCAGGTTCTGGAAAGGAGCTCGCTTCTGGTGCGCGGCCAGGATGGTCAGGTTGCCGGCTGGATGATGGTGCTGCGCGACATCAGCGAAGAATTCCGTCTGGAACAGGCCCGCGAGTTCATCACCGAGACCATCGTACACGACGTGCGCTCTCCGCTGGGCGCCGTGATGGGTGCAATCGAGATGGCCCAGATTGAGCTGGACCCGGACAATCCTGACCACAGTATCCCTCTCGAAGCGCTCAGCGTGGCTCACCGCGGCGCCCGGCGCATTCTCGGTCTGGTCGAGTCTTTGATGGATATTGCCAGGATGGAGTCCGGCAAAATGGAGCTCAACCTGGCGCCAGTGGATTTTCAACAGCAGGCCAGTGCAGTTCTGGCTGATTTTTCGCAGCAGGCTGCAGAGTTCAGCCTCACGCTGTTGAACGAAATTCCCAACGGGTTACCCAAAATCAAAGCCGATGCCGAAAAATTGAGCCGGGTTCTGATTAACATGGTGGATAACGCCATGAAATTCACCCCGGAGGGAGGCCTGATATCAGTCAGCGCTGAGCCGCTCTCAGAGGAAATGCTGGTTGTGCGCGTCAGTGATACCGGGCCGGGAATCCCTGCGGAATATCGCGAGCAGATATTCGAACGCTTCAGCCGCGTCCCTGTGCAGAGCACCCGCCGCAAAGGCTCGGGGTTAGGACTTAACTTCTGCCGCCTGGCGGTTGAGGCTCACGGCGGGCAAATCTTTGTCGAAGACCGGCCCGGAGGCGGCAGCATCTTTTCCTTTACCATTCCGTTTTACCGGGAGAATTGAGTATACAAAATATATGAGGATTATATGAGTTTCCGCTATGACTCTTGCCAGCCCTTATCGGGCGCGCTATAATGCGGTGTTGCGATTAACCTCTGTTCAAGGTAATCAGGTTGAGGTGAAGTATGCCAGTATACACGTACCGGTGTGAGAACTGTGGGGTGCAGTTCGAACGTCAGCAAAAATTCAGCGACCAGCCTCTGACACGCTGTCCCGAATGCTCCAAGAAATCGCTGCGTAAAGTCTACCAGCCTGTCGGGATCGTGTTCAAGGGGTCTGGTTTTTACGCTACAGACCACCGCTCCCCCTCCGGTGCAGGTCGATCTGGAAACGGAAAGTCTGATCACGAGACGAAAGCCTCAAAATCTGATTCTTCCAGCTCCGGGACAGGCTCATCCAGCGATTAGCCTGCCCATTCACTGTCATTATTCCTCTCGAGATTTTGGAACAGCGCCCATTGTTGGGCGCTGTTATCTTTAACCATGCCGGGGTCCCATTGCCATGGGCACAGCGCAGCCGCAGCGCGTGGTCAGGCGGCAAAAACCTGCTGCCCTGTCGAAGCGGGCGATAGGAAATCAATTCGTTATCCCCTTCCTGCTGCGCAGCCCGGCCGCAAACACCACCACCCCCAGAAGCAGTGCAGCCGCACTGCTGCCAAACGGGTATTCGATGTTGACTTCATAGAGATACCCCGCCGCCAGTGGTCCTGCCACCTTTCCCAGGCTGCCGGCCGCGCTGTTCAACCCCATGACCGTCCCCTGCCGGTCACCGGCAAATCTGGATAAGTAAGCATTTAACGCCGGTCCAATAACCCCCAGCGCCAGCGAGAAGAAAGCCAGCACTGCCAGCGTGGATCCATACCCCCCTGCCAGCGACAACCCCAGCAGGCCGAGTGCTGCCGCTGCGCAGCCGGCCGCAATTAATGCCGGCTCTCCGAAGCGCCGTGTTAGCGGGCTGACCAGCATCCCCTGTGCCACCACGAGCATTGCGCCCATGACCATCCACATCGAGCCCACTTGCTGCGTGCTGAAGTTGAATTTATGCACCACATACAGCCCCGCGATCCCCTGGTAGCCGGTCATCCCGAAGCTCAGTAAAAAGACCAGCAGGAGCAGTGCCCCGGCCGGGGTAAACAGAATCCTCCTTATCTCTCTATTAATCAACCCTCCGTCCCTGCTGCTTCTGACCGGCTGCAGGGGTTCGGGCAGCACGAAAACCACCAGCAGAAACGCCAGAAAAGCCATGCCGGCCCCTACAAAGAAGGGCAGCGCCAGGATCTCAGCCGAAAGCAGCCCACCGAACAGCGGGCCGATGACCACGCCCAGCCCCATCGCAGCACCCAGCTGGCCCATTCCCCGGCTTCGTTCTGCCTCGACCTCCGAGTCGCCGATAAAGGCCATCGCAGTGGGCATCGTGGCCGAAGAGAGGATACCCGAGAGTGAGCGCGCCGCGAACAGCATCCAGTAACTGCTGGCCAGGCCGAACATCAGCAGCGTCACAGCATACCCCAGCACCCCGGCCGTCAGCACCGGCCGGCGCCCGATGCGGTCCGACAGCACCCCCCACAAGGGGGCACAGATGAACTGCATCATAGCGTAAGATGCGGTCAGCCAGCCCATCTCGCGCCCCCCGGCGCCCAGACGTTCGATGTAAAAAGGCATCACCGGCAGCGCCATGCTGTATCCCAGAGAGACCACCAGCATGGTGAAGCTCAGGATCAGCACCGGCTTTCGGACAGCCTGCCGTAAAGCAGCCGGCTTATTCATCCAGGGTTACCGTTCCCGTGTTGCCGTCGACCGTGATGATCTGCCCGCTGCGGACCAGGCGCGTGGCGTTCTGTGCGGCCATCACTGCCGGGATCCCGTATTCCCTTGCCACAATGCTGCTGTGGCTCAGTGGGCCGCCGATGTCGGTTACCACGGCCGAGGCCCTGGCGAACAGCGGCGTCCACGCCGGCGTCGTGGTGACGGCGACCAGCACGTCGCCGGGTTTCATCTGGTCGAAATCTTCCGGGCTGAACAGCACACGGGCCGGAGCTTTTACCACCCCGCCGCTCGTGCCGATGCCTTTTAACACCATCTTTCCTTCAATCTTTTCTGGCTTTCCTCCCGGTATGAAACGCGACAGTTTCGATGTCTCCGGCAGCATTACAGGTGGGGCTGCTCTACGGAAAGTCATCCAGGTTTCTTTTCGCTTCGCGACATGCTCCCTCATATCGGGCAGAGAGGCCTGCCGCTCCAGCGCACCGGTAAGGTCCTCCACCTCCCGCTTTTCCAGCCAGTAGATATCGTCCGCCTTTTCAACCGCCTCTCCTGCAGCAAACCTGCGGCCTAGCTCGCCGAAGATTCGCCGCAGCAGCGGGTGCCCCATGCCCATATCGAAGATGCTGTCTTCACGCATGGGCCCGGTTTCCTGTGCCCAGCGCAGCAGCTTCTCGAACAGGCCCCTGACCGGCGCTCGCAGGCGGCCCAGCACAGCGGCCTCGGCGTGCTGGCGCGCTGCGATATATCGCTGCTGGCGCTCGTACGGGTTTTCGGCCTTCCCCTCCAGGAATGCTCTCACGGTATCCAGCGCCGCCCCCGGAGTTTCCTGTGGAGTGGGGTTGGCAAAGTCGAAGTCGTAAGCAGTTCGCCCGTGAACCTCCAGGTGCTCCGCGATCCGTCTCCGCCATTCGCTCCACACACCTTCAGAGATACCGGCGGGTGCATCTTCCCGCAGCAGGTCTGCTTCCAGCGCAGCTGTAGTGGAGCTGACCACATACCGGGCAAGAGCGGGCTGCGTGCGCACCCATTCGGCAGTATCATACAGCGATTTCTCTGCTCGCAGTGCCGCCGAATCAAAGCCCAGCAGGAAGGTCAGGGCGTCCGGATCTTTCCCCCGCCGCTGGATACGCGCGTACATCTTGTTGAACAGCAGCTCGCTCATAGAGGCTGCCGGGAGTGTCGTCTGGATGACGGTGTAATAGCGGCACGCGGCGCTGAACACCCGTTCCGCTGCTTCCAGTAATTGGCCAGGGGAGAGCGCCTGCAGATCCAGCCGGGCTTCCTTCTCCACCACTGCAGCGAATTCCTCATGCGCCTCCTGCCAGCGTTTTACGCTCCCGCTCAGGATGGGTTTTATCCCCGTGATCGTCATCTTCATCAGGTTCAGCCAGCGCAGCCCGCCCAGACGGATCCCCAGGTATACATAGCCGTTGACCGTCTGGTAGATGCCGCCTTCGGGGACGAGGTCCCGGGCGCTCCTGCCCATAAACCGTTCCCAAACCTCGAAGGTCGCCTGGTTGGCGATATCCAGGCCAAAGGTGGCAAACAGCGGTGAGACCGGGCTGGGTGTATGTTCCGCCAGGCTGCCGCGTGTATAGCTCGCCTGCGGATCTGGCTGCTTCCACTCCGGCGGCAGGGCTGTGATCGGGCGAGCTTGCAGGATGTAGAATCGATTGTTCGCCAGCGCCCATTCCACGTCCATGGGTCCCTGATAGAGTTCCTCAATCTTCACCCCCAGTCGGGCCAGTTCTGCGGCCTGTGCCGCGTTCAGAACCGCCTGCTTCTGGCGCGCGGCCGGCACCGGCTGCTCGAACGTCCCCTGCTCGCTGCGCACGGTCATCACCAGTTTTTCTGCAATTTCACGCTCCAGGATCCGGCCGGTGGCCTTGTCGACTCGCAGCGTATCAGGAGTCACTGCGCCCGAGACCACCGCCTCGCCCAGGCCCCAGGCAGCGTTGATCACTATTTCACTGCGCTTCCCGTTGACCGGGTTGGCCGTGAACAGGATCCCTGCCGCATCCGCAGACACCATTTCCTGTACGACCACGGCCAGGGCGACATTTTCTTGGTCGATCCCGTTCTGCATCCGGTAGGCGATGGCGCGCGCCGTCCACAATGAAGCCCAGCAGTTTTTCACCGCCTCCAGCACGGCTTCTGTTCCGCTCACATTGAGAAAAGTCTCCTGCTGGCCTGCAAATGATGCGGAGGGCAGGTCCTCGGCCGTAGCCGAGGAGCGCACAGCAACCGGAGCGCCCTCCAGCGCCTGGTATGCCTGCGCGATGGCCGTGCTGATTTCAGGCGGTGTACTGCCAGCCGTGAAGTAACTGCGGATGCGGCTCGCTGCCTGCTCCAGTGCAGCCGGGTCGAGGTCAGATATGTCCAGGAGTTCACTGCGGATGCGCGGCTGGATCTCGTTGACAGCGACAAACCGGCGGTAGGCTTCAGTGGTCACGTGAAATCCGCCCGGAACGGGCAGTCCTGCTGCGGCCATTTTCGCCAGCGACATTCCTTTGCCGCCAGTGCGTTCAAGCGTGGCTTCCCGATCGGAGAGGGGTAAAACAAACGCGTTCATTTTTTGATTCCTTTCAGAAAGATGTCCACTGCCTCAGCCTGCATCTCTTCTGGTGTTCCGGTCGGGCGCGTTGTGTACAGCACGGATACGATGCTGTTTACCAGCAGGCGGGCGCTGTTCAACGGGTTTACCGCCCGAAAAATGCCTTGATCGATGCCTTCCTGGATAATCTCAGCCACCATATCCTGGAAAGCGTAGCGGCCTTTCTGAATTCGCTTCTGGTTTTCAACCTTCAGGCGCTGTGCCTGGAACGATAACCGCGAGAAAAGGTTCTGGTTCTCCTGCATGAACTGCAGGTGCATCCGCTCGATCCTTCGCAGGCGCTCATCCGGCGGAAGGTTCAGGTTCGCAATTGCACGCGCCCGTTCGTTCAATTCAGCGGTTTTCTCCTCCAGGACAAAGATCAGGATTTCGTCTTTGGTCCTGAAATAATCGTACAGGCTCGACTTCCCCATTCCAGCCGCCTGGGCGATCTCGCGCATCGAAGTCTCCTGAAAACCCTTTTCCAGGATCAACCGCACGGCCGCCTGGCTGATCTCCACCCTGCGGTTATGGATTTCTTCTTCGGTCAGTGGAATTCCCTTCGGCATAGTCCTCCTCCATTAGCGACCGCCGGTCGCTACTATCCCAATTATAAAGCGACCACCGGTCGCTTGTCAACCCCTTCCGGTTCAGGTATTCCCTCCGGAAGATGCCGTATCCAATGGCACATGGCATGGCTGGCAGATACTGGCAGATAATAAATACGCCCTGCCCCAGCTGTACCCTATCTCCATCAACCAGGGCATGCTGTCATCTACCCGCTTCTCACACCCCTGCTGTAACGGCACGACAGCCGGTGCAGCAGAGGCAGGCTGAAGGAACCGGTCGTCTGTGCCCGTGCTCCCTGCATCAAAAGCTGCCGTGCCTCTCTGCTAATCAGCGTCCGCGATGCGCGGTATCACTCGCATCCTCATGCAGCACAGCCCGCAAGAGTTACCCGCAGGACACTTCGACTGTCAGCGGTTTTCCACCTGGTCATCCCCCGCGGTAGAATCTCCGCATGCTGGAAAAACCCGAAATCCCTGACAGTGCAATCGCCGCCTGCATGCACACTAACTACGGCCTGCAGGTCACCGGCGTGGACTTCCTTCCTTTAGGCGCCGATGCGTCTACGGCCGTTTACCGCCTCACCACCCGGGGCGCGGGTGATTATTTCCTCAAGCTGCGCCGCGGCGCCTTTGAGAAGGCCTCAGTACTGCTTCCGCATTTCCTCCACCAGCAGGGCATCGAGCAGATTGTCCCACCGCTCCCCACAAAGGATAGAGCCCTCTGGGCGCAGCTGAAGGAGTACACCTGCATCCTGTATCCCTTCATCGAAGGACGCAGCGGTTTCGAGATCAAGCTTACTGGGGCGCAGTGGCGCTTGTTTGGTGACTCCCTGCGCCGCGTTCACAGCGTGGTTCTCCCACCGGAGCTGCGCAGCCTCATCGCCACGGAATCCTTCACCTCACACTGGCGAGAGCAGTTAACCCATTTTCAGGAGATGGTCGTCCACCAGACCTTCGATAACCCTGCAGCTTCTCGCCTGGCCGCTTTTATGCGTGAGCACAGAGAAGAAATCGGCCATCTGGTCAAACGCGCCTCGCAGCTTGCGGCTTCGCTGCGCTCCCAGCCGCCGCAGCCCGTCCTCTGCCATACCGATATCCACGCCGGCAACCTGCTGCTTACACCCCGCGGCGACCTCTACATCGTCGATTGGGATCAGCCCCTGCTGGCACCCAGAGAACGTGACCTCATGTTCATCGGGGCGGGGATCGGGGATACCTGGAACACCCCGCGGGAGGAAAGGCTGTTCTACCAGGGCTATGGCCCTGCGGAGGTCGACCTCACCGCTCTGACCTATTACCGCTTCGAGCGCATCGTCCAGGACCTGGCCGAATTCTGTAAGGAGATACTGCTCGGCACCGTCGGCCCGGCGGACCAGGAGCAGGGCCTGCGCTTTTTCACCAGCCAGTTTGCCCCCGGCAGTGTCATTGACCTGGCGCTGCAGACCGATGAACGGCTCAAGAAGTTCTCTTCTACCGGCGCTGCGTAGAAGAGAACTAACCCCCAGCTCCCAGACTGCTGCTTTTTAGCCCGCTTCAATCCATGCTCACAGTATAAAGATGGCATGTTGCAATTTAATTGATACTTACACTTTATTCTGGACAGCTGTTCTCGATTGTGGTATCCTATGCAGCAACATTAGGGGTTTCTTATCAATAATTCCCGCACGAACCGTTTGATCCCACATTAGCAGGTGACAATTTCATAAGATACACACCGGCCGGTATGGCGGTGGAATCTTCATTTCCCCGGTCAGTCCGGCTGACAGGAGCTGCCTGCCTTTCACTGATTCATCAGGAGGAGCATCGTGGGTGATACAGCAGGTGACCCTCACTGCCATGGGCATATCCTTGTCGTGGACGACGACGTGGATACCTGCCGCATGCTGGAATGGCTGCTTCAACGCCGCGGTTTTTTCGTTCACCTGGCGATCAGCGGAGAAAATGCTCTACAGGTTATTGAGCACTCTCCTGTTGATCTGGTTCTGCTGGATCTGATGATGCCGGACATGGACGGCTGGGAAACCTTCCAGCGCATCCATGCCCGCTCCAACGTTCCTGTGCTTTTCCTGACCGCCGCCACATCCGGTGAACAGGCCGCCCGGGCGCTGTCTCTCGGGGCGGCCGATTATGTTCGCAAGCCCTTCCATCCCGCTGAACTCATCGAACGTATCCGCTGCCTGCTGGGTCACCGGCAGTCTGATATGCAAAGGGAACAGCCAGCAAGGGCAGCCCCGCGCCAGCCCACGAAACGGCCAACGGTGTCTGTCATCATTCCGACGCTGAATGAGGCACCAAACCTGCCGCTGCTGCTCCCTCACCTGCCCATGGAATGGATTGCCGAAGTACTGCTCGTTGATGGCTGCTCTACGGACAACACAATTTCAGTCGCGCGCAGCCTGCTCCCTTCAATCCGGGTCGTGTTAGAGAGAAAGCCCGGGAAAGGTGCAGCGATGCAGGCGGGCTACCGTGCCGCTGCTGGCGAGATACTTCTTGTGATGGATGCCGATGGCTCTAACGATCCACGCGAAATCCCCCGCTTTGTATCCGCCCTGATGGAAGGCTCCGACTTTGTAAAGGGCAGCCGCTTCGCTCCTGGCGGCGGAACAACCGATATGCCCCGCTACCGCCAGTTTGGTAACAGGATGTTCGTACACCTGGTCAACCTGCTCTTCGGAGCGCACTTTACTGATCTGTGCTACGGCTACCACGCGTTCTGGCGCTACTGCCTGGATACGATCTGCCTGGATGGGTTCTGCGGCTTTGAAATTGATACTGCCCTTTATTTACAAGCGCTTCGCTCTAAACTGCGCATTACCGAAGTCCCCAGTTTTGAAGGCAGCCGTTTTTATGGTGAAGGTAAACTGCGCACCATCCCGGATGGCGCTCGCGTCCTGCGCACCATTTTTGCCGAAGCGATTGCCCGGCGGAAACGCAGCAAAACCGGAGAGTACATTGGGTTTCGCGGCTTTCCTTCCGGTTATCGCTCAGCATAGGTTGATTGAATTACAGATTTATTCACATGTCAGGTGGGCAGCCCTTTTCCGTGATCCTGAGAACCTATACCCGAGAACGCTGGGATGATCTGGTCTGCGCCGTAAACGCCGTTCAGAATCAGACGCTCAACCCGGCTGAGATCATCATCGTAGTGGACCACAACCCTGCCCTGCAGGTCAATGTTCAGCAACGCTTTCCGGACGTCGTGGTGATCGACAACCATGGGCCGCGCGGCTCCAGTGGAGCCTGGAACAGCGGCGTAGCCGTAGCCAGCCAGCCTTTCCTCGCCTTCACTGACGATGACGCCGAAGCGCAGCCGGACTGGCTGGAGCGGCTGAGTGAGTGTTTTGAACACCCCAATGTGATCGGCGCCGGGGGGAGCATTGAACCTTACTGGCTGGGCGGACGCCCGGCCTGGTTCCCCCCAGAATTTACCTGGGTGGTCGGCTGTACCTATCCCGGTATGCCGCAAGCGCGGGCAGCGGTGAGAAATTTTATCGGCTGCAATATGGCATTCCGCCGTGAGGTCTTCGAAAAAAACAGTTTTCCCCAGGGCATGGGCCATGTGGGCGGAAGACCCTCGGGTTGTGACGAGACGGAGTTCTGTATCCGTCTCAAAGAGCATTTCCCTCAGGGTGTTTTGCTGTTCGAGCCCCGCGCCAGGGTCCGTCACAAGATCCCCCCAGCGCGAACCACCTGGAGATACTTTCTCAAACGCTGTTATCTGGAAGGCGGTTCGAAAGCCCGCCTGTGCAGGCATGTCGGTTTTCATAAAGGCACGGCAACAGAACGGAGCTATCTGCTGCGTATCCTGACGAAGGGACTGTTGCACAAATTCCACAGGGCCCTGTTTACGCGGGAATGGGCTGGCATCGCACAGGCATCTGCCGTATTTTGCGGACTTGCAGCCGCTGCTGTTGGGTATATTTCCGTCACCTGCAGGCAGGTATTTACTTCCAGCGTCGAGATATGAGGATTTTACAGGTTACCTCCGGCTATCACCCTGCTGTGGGCGGTCTTGAGGTTCATGTACAGACTATCAGCGAAGCTCTCATCAGCATGGGGCATACCGTGACAGTCGCCACACCATGCTCAAATCCGGAGCTGCCGCCAGTTGAGACCTTAAACGGGGTAACGATCTACCGCTTCCCAGCTTTGGGCCCCCCTCAATTCTCGTTTCCATGGGGAATGGCCCGCTTTCTCATCCACTATTCTGGCAGTTTCGATATCATCCACGCGCACAACTACGGAGGCCTCCCCCTGGGATTGACCCTGCTCTTCGCCAGCACCCCCACGGTCATTTCGCCGCTCTACCACGGCCGATCTGAGAGCAGCTTTGCGCGCGTCCTCCACCGCATTTACGACCCTCTGGCTGCTCCACTCCTGTCCCGGGCGAAGAAAGTGATCTGCCTGTCAGCAGGCGAAGCAGTGCTGTGTGTGAAGTTTCTGGGCATAAATCCAGGCCGCATCGCTGTCGTCCCTTCGCCCCTGCCTCGCAAAACGGCTGCCCATCCGGAAAGGGATGGTAACCCGACCGCCGTCAGCGGCGGTCAGCGGCTGATCCTCACCGTTGGCCGGCTCGTCGCCTATAAAAGGGTCGAGCGTATCATCCGGCTGCTGCCGCTGCTTCCAGCGGACTTTGTCCTTGGCATCGTTGGTGATGGTCCAGAGAGAGGCCGGCTTAAAGCCGCTGCCGCACGGGTCGGTGTAAGCGACCGGGTTATATTTTTCGGGTTTGTCTCACAGCCGGTCCTGGAAGACCTCTACCGGCAGGCGCATGTACTGGTCAACCTTTCCACCAGTGAATCTTTTGGCCGCACCATCCTGGAAGGGCTGGTTCACGGCTGTCAGGTGATCTGCAGCGATATCCCTGCTTTCGGGGACTTTGCACAGCGCTGTCCGCAGGCTGTGCGAGTCGTTCCTGAAACCGCATCACCGGCGGAAATCGCCGCCCTCGTTCAACGGGCCGCCAGTGTACCGCCATTCATGCTGGATCTGGAGGCTTATCAGCCCGAGAGCGTGGCCTGCTGCCTGTTAGAGATTTACCGTGAGGTCTGCACCGGTCCAGATCATTATGTCGTACGAGAAGGTGATGATCTCCATGCAGCCGCCTGAAACCTGTCTGGGCCTCCGGCCGGTAGTAAACCACCGGTTGGGACTTCCTGAGGTCAGCCTGTTCAGCGGCCTGGGGCTGCTGTTGATCTCCTGGGGAAATGTTCGCTCCCGCTCGGGGGCAGATGGCCAGCTTCTCTTCTGGACCGGACTGCTGCTCATTCTGTTCCCAACAGTCTGGCGTCTGTTACAGCCGCAGGTGGATCGCAAAGAGCGAGCACTTCTGCTGGCGCTCCTGAGCCTCAGCCTGTACCTGGTCAAAATGCTGCACAGCCCACTGCTGTTTACTTTTCACGATGAACTGGTGCACTGGAAAACCGCTCAGGATATCCAGATCAGCGGGCGCCTTTTTCAACCCAACCCGCTCATCCCCACAAGCCCGCTGTTTCCAGGGCTGGAAATTATCACGGCCGCTATCGCCAGCGCCAGTGGTTTATCCACCTTCGCAGCAGGTATCCTGACCATCTCGATAGGAAAAGTGCTCCTGGTTCTGGCCCTGTTTTTATTTTATGAAAAAATCAGCGCTTCATCTTACCTCGCCAGCCTGGCTGTTTTGTTCTACACCGCCAATCCCAGTTTTCTGTTTTTTGATGCTCAGTTCTCTTACGAATCTCTGGCTTTGCCGCTGGCGGCATTCATTCTACTGCTGGTCGTCCGGGATCCTCGCAGCCGGGCTGCTCCCGGCCGGTTTGCTGTGACCCTGCTGGCCATCCTGGCCCTTACCGTCACCCATCACCTGACCGCCTATGCGCTGGTTTTCCTGCTCGGATTGATTATCCTTCTCGCTCCATTCCAGCGCCTCTTTTACCGCGCGTACCTTCAACTGTGCAGCAGATTCCCGGGTACGGTCAAACAATGGATCAAAAAACTCTCCATCCCTGTTGCAGATCCCCATCTGTCTCCGGCCCAGCCGTCACCGCAAGTTCACCACCTCTCCGTGCTCCTGCTTACGCTCTGCAGCCTGGGCTGGCTGCTGTCGGTCGCCAGTTTTACATTATCCTATATCACGCCCTATATGTCCGGGGCCTTTCTCGAATTACTGCAAATGATCGTGGGGGAGGCCACGGGCCGCCACCTTTTCCGTTCGTTTTCCGGGCATGCCGCCCCGGTGTACGAAATGATCCTGGGATATGCCTCAGTAGCGATGATTCTCGCAGGTTGTGTGCTGGGTCTTCTCAAGGTTTACAGACTGCGCTTCAATAACCTGGCACTGGCCTTATCACTCGCCGTGGCGGCTTATCCCTTCAGCCTGCTCTTCCGCTTAACCTACTGGGGCAGCGAAGCCTCCAACCGGGCATCTGCGCATCTGTTTATTTCCGCAGCTTTCGTGCTTGCCATCGCTGCCGGGACTGCCTGCCGCCCACTAACCAGACTGCGCACGGCAGTCCTCTCATCGCTGTTCTGTCTGGTTTTCACAGGTCAGGTGATCATCGGCTGGCCGCTGTGGGCGCGCCTGCCGGGTCCTTATCTGGTTTCGGCTGACATGCGCTCGATTGACGGGGAGAGTCTCGCCGCCTCAGCATGGGCGGAAACCGTGCTGGGGGCAGGCCAGCGCTTCTCCAGCGATCGGGTTAACACCCTCCTCCTGGGAACCTACGGCGGCCAGCGCGCAGTGACGGTGATCAACGACGGCATCCTTGTCGCGCCGGTCTTTTTCGCCACCGAACTGGGATCCCCAGAAAAAGCGATCCTCTCTGCTGCCCAGGTAGAGTATTTGCTGGTCGACTCCCGTCTGAGCAGCGGGCTGCCGATGACCGAAGTTTATTTCGAACGCGGTGAACCTGGAGGGTATCGTCACCGCTCGCCGTTTGACCCGGCTGCCCTGGCGAAGTTCGACGAAGTTCCCGCAGCCAGCCGGATTTATGACAGCGGAGCCATCCGCATTTATGACCTCCGGGAGCTGTATAATGAGCCGTGATCGCCTCTGTCTGCTGCCCATCCTGCTCTGGACACTTGCTGCCGGGGTCATCACTCTGTCAGATGCCAGCTCGAGTCCGCTGTACCGGCTGCTGGTGCTGCCGCTGGTGTTATTTTTCCCCGGGTACTCGCTCACGGCTGCCATCTTTCCATCTCCACAAACCCGTTATGCTGATCCGTTCCCTCCTCAGGACAGATCTGATCCTGTCCTGAGGTTCGTCCTTGTGACCGGAACACAGATCTCGGTCTTAATCGTACAGGGCCTGCTGCTCCACCTGACTCCTTTAGGGATTACAGACCGCACATCCACGCTCTTGCTGGCGGGGATTACGCTTCTTTCCGGGACTGCCGCCCTGTTCAGATCACCGGGTCAGAAGAACCATCCATCAGCTCGATTGACGGTTCAAATCCGGCCGCGAATTGTCCTTTACGGCACCCTGGCCATCCTGCTTGTCCTGGCTGCTTTTATCCTGGCGGCCCGGGGAATGCAGCAGTCTATTTCCCCTGACCTGACTCAGCTCTGGATCCTGCCCGTAGAGGGCGCTGGCGGCGGGCAGTTCCAGGTGCACATTCGCAGCCTGGAACAGCATCCACAGCAGTACCGTCTGCAGGTTTGGGCCTCAGGCAGGCTGGTTGAAGAATGGCCCTCGATTAATCTCAGCCCTGGAGAGAGCTGGAGCGCCGGTATCATCATTTCCCCGGAAGCTTCTGCTCAGGTTGAGGCTCTTCTCTTCCGGGCCGGTTCCGGTTCGATTTACCGCCGCGTCCATCATGTTCTCCCCTGAACGAAACATGCTATGAGGATTCTTATCGCCACCGATTTTTACCCGCCGTTCCTGGGTGGAACCGAGCTTTATTTCCAAAACCTGGCGCAGGAACTCGCTGCCCGTGGGCATCAGGTCACTGTCGTAACCGTCTGGCATGCCGGTCTGCCGCAGCACGAAACCAGAGCCGGGGTGCACATCATTCGTCTCAAGCCGCTGCTCACGCGGGCGCCCTGGTTTTTCAGCAGCCCGCGCCGCTTTCATCCCCCGTTCCCCGATCCTGCCCTGGTTTCATCCCTGAAAAGCATCATCGCGCAGCAGCAGATCGACCTGGTGCATGCTGTCGGGTGGACCGCCTATTCCTGCGCAGCAGCCGTTCAAGGAATTCCCGATCCCCCTCCACTGGTCGTCTCAATTAACGACTACGGCTATACCTGCCCGCTGCGCACCCTGATGAACCGCGGCAGGGTCTGCAGCGGCAGTCACTTTTCTAAATGTCTCACCTGTGCACGGGCTGTTTACGGTCTGCCGAAGGCGCTGGCTGCCTGCCTGGGAATCGCCTCATCGAAAAAGCTGCTCCTGAAAAACACCACGTCCTTCATCAGCCTGAGCCGCTGCGTGGAGCGGCTTTTCCGCCGTGATGCTTTCTCTGGCTGCCATCTCCAGCAGCCGCCGGAAATCGTCACCATCCCGCCTGTCGCATTACCGTCCCAACCTCCCGGTTTATCCTCCAGCGATGGAATTGCTCAGGCACTTCAGAATCTGCCATCCGAACCTTATATCCTCTTTGTGGGCGCACTGCAGCCGCACAAAGGGATCTTCACCCTGCTGCAGGCGTACTCCCTGCTGCCCTCGCCCCCGCCTCTGGTTTTGATCGGGACGACCTGGCCAGATTCCCCGCAGGAATTTCCGCCTAGTGTTCGGGTTATTCGGAACGCCCCTCATCCGGCCGTCATGGCAGCCTGGCGGCGCTGCCTCTTCGGTGTCGCCCCCTCGCTCTGGCTGGAGCCCTTCGGAGGCGTTGTCCTCGAGGCGATGAGCTGTGCCAGACCTGTGATCGGCACTCAGGACAGCGGCCATGCCGACATGATCATCGATGGCAAAACCGGCTACCTGGTTCCTCCCGGTGATCCCCGCCTTCTGGCTGAGGCGATGAAGAACCTGATTGCGTCGCCCGAGCTGTCCTCAACGATGGGACAGGCAGCCTGTCAGGCGGCAGAAAGGTTTCGGGCGGAGCAGATCATGCCGCAGTATGAGCTGCTTTACAACCGTTGCATCGCGCGCTCGGGTTGAATTCAATGGCCGGCCGGCAAATTTTGAACGCGATCCATACCGATCAGCGCATTATCCTTACCAATGCCGCCTCCCTCACCGGCTCCACCGCGCTGACCTCCCTGCTCGGCTTCATTTACTGGTGGGCAGCCGCCCGCACCTTTCCCCCCACGGAAGTGGGCTTTGCCTCAGCCGCCATCTCGGCGATGACTTTCCTGGGCACCTTTGGCGTTCTGGGGATGGGCACTTACTTAATGGGGATCCTCCCCTGCACCAGCGGCAGCCCATCTCGCATTCTGCGGACATCTCTGCTTTTCGTCAGTATTTCCGGAACTCTTGCAGGAGCGCTTTTTCTGGTCTCCATACCGGTCTTCTTTCCCCAGATGAGCCGCCTGATCGCCGCACCGCTGAGCGCTCTTCTCTGGGCAGCCGGGGCCGGGGTGACATCTGTCAGCCTTACGCTGGACGATGCCCTGATCGGCTTGCTGCAGGGCAGAGTGCAGCTCATGCGCAGCGCAGTTTTTGCCTTCTCCAAACTGCTCCTCCTGTTTACTTTTGCAGCCGCTTCGTGGAACACAGACGGCGGGTGGATCATCACGGCCTGGATATCGGGTGCGCTCATCTCACTGCTGGCGGTGAAATTGTGGTTCCACCCCGGGAGTGAGGTCTTATGCAGCCATCCTCCCCAGCATCCCCGGATCCTGCCCGGTTTCCGGTACGCTCTGCAGCACCACGCCCTCAACCTTGCGCTACTGCTGCCGGGGTCGCTTTTTCCGCTTATGATCACCACCCGCCTGTCGGCGGCGCACAACGCCTATTTTTATGCCGCCTGGATGATTGCCGCGGCAACCTTTGTCCCCGCTTCCGCACTGACCACGGTGCTCTTTCCCGTCGGTGTGAGAAACACGGCCCGGATCAAAACGGAACTGCGCCTGACAATCAAACTCTCTCTTCTTCTCGGCTGCATGTCCTGCCTGGCCCTTCTGTTCTTATCAGACCCGTTATTATCATTTTTTGGCTCTGCGTATGCCCGCGAGGCCGCAGCCTGTCTGCGCATTCTGGGGCTGGCCGTCTTTCCGGTCGCGCTGCGCCTTCATTTTGTCGCCCTCTCCCGGATCCACGGACAGGTTGGCCAGGCTGCGCTGGTCGTCACTGCCGGCGCTCTGCTCGAACTGGTATGCGGCATGCTGGGGGTCCATTACGCAGGCCTGCCCGGGCTCGCCTGGGCCTGGCTGCTGGCTCTCTTGCTGCAGAGTGGACCCATGCTTTACTTTTCACGCTTTAAATTAGCACGGTAAAAAAAAAGACTCGCCGCCGTGAAGGTCACGGCGGCGAGAGGGGTTGATCATTTACCTAGGGCAGGGGGGCAGGCGGGTCATATGCCTCGTCGATCTTCCCCAGCTCCCACGGCGAGACGGAGTTCTCCGGGTTTTCGAAATAATAAGGATGAAGCAGGTACGCCAGCTTCTTGATGGCCGTCACCTGCCGCGGGCCGGGGCGTTTGAACAGGCTGGAATCGTAGTGGTAAACCCGGTCGTTTTTCACCGCCGTAATTTCCTGGTACCCTTCGCGCATCACGATTTCCGAGATGGTGGTCACTTCCTCGGGCAGGGCATCCGGCCAGAGTGGGGTCAGAATGACGTCCGGATTGCGCTTAACGATCTCCTCGTTCGTGGTCTCGAAGGCCGTAGAGAGGACATCTTCGAAAATGTTCACCCCTCCGGCAATCTCGATGATCTGGTCCATCGGCGAGCCGGAGCCGGTGGCCCACGGACCGTAATGGCTGATCTCCAGGTAAACCTTCAATTTCGGCAGGTCTTTGGTGATGGCCTTAATTTCTTCAATTTCCTTGTAATAGCCATCCACCAGCTTCTTCGCCTTGTCTGCTGTACCGGTTGCTTCACCCACTTCGATGATCGCCTGGAACACCTCGTCCAGGGTGGTCGGGTTCTGATACAGCACGTTGTAACCGGCGGCAGCCAGTTCTTCCGCCATGGGCTGCTGGATCGCCTCGGTGGCGATAATCAGCGTCGGGTTCAGGGCCGCGACCACATCGGCGTTATAATCGGTGAACCCGCTGACCACTGCCACATCCTTCGCCAGCTCGTCTTCGACACTTGTGAACTGGTATTCGAGATACGGGACCCAGCCCTCACGCTCGGTCACTTCCGGGGGGTAATCGGTGTACTGCGACCAGCCGACCAGAGAATCTTCCAGGCCCAGCGCATAGATCACTTCCACACAGCTCGGCGCCAGGCATACAATGCGCTGTTCAGACTGGGCGCCAGGGCTGGCGCAGGCGGAAAGCAGTGACGCGGCAAACACCAGCGCCACAAGAACAGCGAGGATGCGCAGTTTGTGGTTTCTCATCGTTCTCTCCTGGAATACAATTGGAATTGGATAGAGGGGTATGCGCCCAGGTCCATTATAGGAGCAAACTACTTTCCGTCAAGAATTATTTCAATTAATCAAACGATCGTTATTAAAAAATGACTATCTGTAATGAGTAGGGAGGAATTCAATGAACACTGATGCCATCCGCCATTTCTACGGCTATCACTTCGACCAGAATCGCAGGCTGTGGAACGCCTTTATCGCCAGGCTTACACCGGAGCAGTACACCCGGGATATGGGCTACTCGCATGGATCTGTCCGCGACCAGATTGTCCAACCTGATCAATGTTGATGAAGCCTGGTTCAGCGGTTTGCGGGACGCCCGGTTTCCCGAACCGCTCAAACCTGCTGATGGAGATGACAGGGAGCGCCTGCGGTCGTACTGGGACAGGGTTGAGCGGGATATGCGCGCATATTTAGATGCATTACGAGATGATATGCTGTTTGAAAAACCGCTGGATGGAGAAGATAAAGATCTGGCCCTGTGGCAGGTGCTCCTCCATGTGGTCAACCACGGCACCGACCATCGCGCCCAGATCCTCAGATCGCTCAGCGATCTTGGCCTCACGACACCGCCTCAGGATTATGTTTTCTACTGTTACGACAATCTGGAAGATTAACAGCATAAAAACTGCGCCCTGTTTCACAGGACGCAGTCATTAAAACCGGATGACACCCTGACCGCTTTCATGGCTGCAGCAGCTGTCTTTTATTGGGGTCGCTGCCTGCCCGTGAGAGCACATCTTCCAGCTCACGAGCCGGATCGATAATGTAATTGATCTGCTGAGGATCCGGGAAGAGCTCGTAGCGCAGCAGGAAGGCCAGGGAGTTGGAAATATCTTTATAGCGCTCAATCTGCACCTGGTTATCGCGCAGCACCAGCATGGTTTCATCGGGCTCTCCCCAGAATGTAAACAGCGGAAAGCCCCGGTCTGCCTCGCCGGTCTCGATAATGGTGTTGCCCTCGATCACAAAACCTTCAACCTCGCTTCTGTACTTCCCTTCCAGGTTGAAAAGAGAGAAGCGCCCATTGTTGTGCGAGACGTTGTACGCCACCACGGCATGTTTCGCAGAACCGCCCCCGACCTCCAGGAACCCGTCGTTCTCGCTGGCCCAATTATGGTGCACACGGTTGTAATCAGCCGTGCTCCACCATTCCACAGCACCTCCATCGACGCCGTAATCCAGGCTGGGAGCGATGCAGCGCTGAAAACGGTTGTAAGCGACTTCGTTATAGCTGTTCGCCAGCACCACTCCGATCGCCCCAAAGTCGTCGTCCCCGCCCGGGGTGCTCATCACGATGTGCAGGTCGTGGATATGGTTGTTGATAATCTGGTTATACTGCCCCTCGACCCATACACCGATCCCCACATCAGTAATTTCAACGTTGCGGATCACGTTGTGGTCTGCGCCTTCCAGGATGGCTATGCCTGCTTCGTGAGCCTCCTGGATGCGCAGCCCTTCCAGCACAATCCAGTCCCCATACAGGTATACCCCTTTTGTCCAGGAGGGATATTCTCCAGGATTTTTTATCACCGGGGGTTCTCCTTCGCCGTACGCCGTGTAAAGGATCGGTTTCCCCTTTTCCCCCGATTCATCGATCACCAGCCCGCCCGTCCATTCCGAGCCGCGCTTCAGCAGCACCGTGCTGCCCGGTTTCAAATCTTCGGCCTGCAGGCGGGTCAGCGTCTTCCACGCCTCCTGCGCGGTTCTCCCCGAGCGGCTGTCGTCGCCGTTCTGGCTGTCGACGTAATAGCACCGTCCGCAGGCCGTTGAGAGGATCCGGGGCAGGTTCGTCGGGATCGATTCCGGGTCGTCCAGATAACCCGCCTGCGCCGGACCGGAAGCTGAGATGATAAAAACAAAGGTGAACAGGCAGGCGAGGGCTATTTTAATAAAGGATTTTGACCACTTTCCAGGGCAAAGGGCTGGCTGGACGGACATCGACGCTTGCTTTCTTGAACGGGGATGAAACCTTTTACAGGTTCATTTTCGGTTTTTATAACAAATTCAAGGATCGTTGCAATAAAGGATGCGTTAAGAACCGCCGTTCTTTCAAGAAAGCAAGGTCCCGCCGGGCTGGAGTATAATTTCGCTGCTTTTTGCGATCTCGACCCGGAAAATATCTCCGCTCCTGCGCTGCCGGTGCCGGGCGGAAGCGCTCATCGATTTTCTTGAGGAGGGATAATGACCGATCCACGTGTAAAGAAACTGGCTCAGGTTCTTGTGAACTACTCCCTGGAGCTGCAGCCCGGAGAGCAGTTTTACCTGCAGACAGGCCCGCTGGCGAACGAGTTAAGCCTGGCCGTGTACGAAGAGGCGGTCAAGGCCGGAGCCCACGTCTTCACCCGCTGTGCCATCCCCGGCACCGATGAAATCTTTTTCAAATATGCCCGTGACGAGCAGCTCGACTACGTATCCCCGCTCATAACTTACATTGTCGAGAACTTCAATGCCCATCTGATCATTGGCGCAGACGAAAACACGCGCGCCCTCAGCGCGGTGGACTCGACCCGGCAGCAGCGCGCCTCGCGCGCATCCGCCGCTCTGTTCAGCACGATGCTCGAACGGATTGCCCGGCGCGATTACAAATGGTGTTACACCGTCTATCCGACGAACGCCTACGCCATGGAGGCCGATATGAGCCTCAGCGATTACCGGGATTTCGTCTTCCAGGCCGGCCTGCTCCATCTGGATGACCCGGTGGAGGCCTGGCGTCAGGAGGGTGAACGCCAGCGCAGGATCATCGGCTGGCTGGACGGTCGCGATCAGGTGACCATTAAAGGCGCCAACATCGACCTGCGCCTGTCCATTAAAGGCCGCCGTTTCGTCGGTGCCAGCGGAAAAGAAAACTTCCCCGATGGTGAGGTCTTTACCGGCCCCGTAGAAGAATCTGTGAACGGTTGGGTGCGCTTCAGCTATCCGGCCATTTTCAGCGGCCGCGAGGTGACCAATATCGAGCTCTGGTTTGAAGACGGCAAAGTAGTCAAAGAACAGGCGGATAAGGGAGGCGAACTGCTCACCGGTTTACTGAACACCGACTCTGGCGCACGTTACCTGGGTGAGTGGGGCATCGGTACCAATTACGGTATCCAGCGCTTCACCAAAAATATGCTCTTCGACGAAAAGATCGGCGGCACCATTCATCTGGCCGTCGGCGCCAGCCTGAGAGAAACCGGCGGTCAGAATGAGTCCGGTCTGCATTGGGACATGCTCTGTGACATGGCCGAGAGCGAGATCGTCATCGATGGTGATCTCTTCTACAAAAATGGAAAATTCGTACCCGGGGTTCTTGGCGAGTAATATTTCCATCCCGTTTGCCGTTTTATCAGGCGGCTGAAAGCCAGAAATATATCCAATATATGAACACAGACGGGCCCGATTGGGCCCGTCTGTGTTTGACAAATCCCTGAATACCAGCTACCATACTTTATGTCATTTGCACACCAGACCCCGGTTTCATTGCTGCCTGTTTAACGGCGCAGCCGGGTTCCACTGTCAGGGGGATATCGAAAGGCTGGTGCTTCTCTACCAGTTGTAATTCAGGAGGTTGGTATGCGCAAGAATGCCAGACCTGCAGGTATTGTCTTGCTGCTTGTGATCATCGTCGGCGCCATCTGCCTGTTCTCCGTTTTCTCAGGTGGCCTTGGCAGACTGTTCGGCAGCGGGCGGGATACCCTCGGCGACCGCAGCAATCCCGGCGTACTGGAAGGCGAAGTTGGAGACCTGGGTCCGGTGTATGCTGCCCTGGATGTGGATCAAAACGGCTGTCCAGTCGAAACTGCTCGTGAGTTTTTCGCGGATGAAACGGTTTTTGTCGGCTTAGAGGAGAGCGAAATCCCGGCCGGGACAACGATCTTCGCCCGTCTTTACCGCAACGGTCAGGTAGTCGAGGATTCTCCCGAGGTGGAAGCCGGCCGGAGCACCGTTTCATGCGTCTGGTTCGAGTTCGCTCCCACCGGGGCAGGGTTTGAGCCGGGCAGCTACGAGGCAGAATTGATCGTTAACGGGAACCCCGTCGATTCTGTCGCTTTCGAGATCACCAGCTCAGGATCCGGTGCAGGCGCGCTTCCCGGCACCGGCGACCTGGACCTGGGCACCCTTTATACGACTACCGCGATCGATGAGAACGGCTGTCCCACGGATGATCTCGCCGAATTCTTCCCCGATGAACGCGTCTATGTCAGTTTCTCCGAATCTTTCATCCCCGCCGGCACAGAGATGTTTGCCCGTCTGCTGTACCAGGGTCAGGCGATCGAAGACACACAGCCCATTATCGCCGATCAGGATACCGAAGCCTGTGTGTGGTTTGAATTTCAGGGGGCCTCTGCAGGTGGTCTGCAGCCGGGTAATTATGAGGTTGAAGTGTACGCCGATGGCTCTCTGGTGGACAGTATCGATTTCACCGTAAGCCAGTAAGCGGTGCTCAGGAAGGAAATTACCATGCTGGATAATCTTCAGGGAAGTGGTCTGCTGCTCTGCCTGGGAGCAGTCTTGCTGGTCATCATCCTGTTTGCATTTGCCCGCCGGGCGTTTGGGTCCGGCTCACGCGCGGGCAGCCGCAGTGACGAGCAGGTCTGGCAGCAGCGCGGTTCCGAACGTCCGCGCTATGACAGTAATGAGATCGAATCGTCAGGGGGTATTGGGCGCGGTCCATCTACAGCCCGCACCCGCGACCTCGATCGTGACCGGAACCGTGATCGCATCCGCGACCGCGACGAGGAGCCGCGCTCCTCGCTGGGTCGTGAGCGCCGCCGCGAGGACCGGGATGATGACGATGATGTGCGTTCGAGCGGTGGCTTCGGCGGATCTGGCTAGCCTCTTTCAAGAGCAGGTTTTTAAATCCCACCCTGATGGATGCCTGCTTTTTTCTGCTTCCGGTAAATCACTGCGCCGCACAGCCGGGCATCAGACCGGAGCCAGGCGCCTTTTGACTGCGCTCAAGGTGCCTGTCGAATAACCCGCCGGCACGCTGAGCCTGGACGAAAACTGAGCGGAGGCCTTCACCCCCGGGCAAAGACATACCCGGTGAAGCAGCCTGCGGGTGGAGCAGCCAGTGAAACCAGGCTCCTTTTAAACCCGCCCTAATGAGCTGGCTGGTCCTCCCCCTGCACGCTTTCCGGCAGTCCGCAGTTCTGACGCGCATCACGCATATCCGTGATGGAGGTCATCTGCCCGGGGAGCCGGTGAGAGGTGAAGTATGTTTCGTCTGGCAGCAGCTCCAACCCGGCGTCGAAATATGCATTTAACACCACACGGAAGGAATTGACTGGGGAAATGGACGGGTAGAGCAGCGCCTCACCGCCATGCGGCAGATAATACGCGTTCAGGATCCCGGTCCGCTCCCACAGACAGGTTCGCTCCGCGGATCCCCAGTCCAGCCCGCTGCCCGGACCGTGATCGCCCTGCAGGATGATCACCGGAGGCTCAGGCGAGCGTCGTAAAATCGTTTCGACCGTCTCTAACAGCTTGCGATTAACGAACTGTACCTGTTCGGCATATCCCTGCCGGTATTCCTCAATACTGCCCTCATAATCATCGCCGTCACCAATGGAATAGCTGCGGTCGATTTCCACCGGCCGGCCTCGCCGGTCGAACACAAACGGCGGGTGGGGGGAGAGAATATGAGCGAACACGACTTTCGGTCCCCGCATGCGGCTCAGCTGCCCCAGCCGATTGAACGTATATAACACCCGCTGCCGGTGATCCACGTAACTATGGCCTATCGCGCTCCCCTTGACCGCCTGAACAGCGAAATCCAGCGGCGAATCGGCCACTAACAGGCTCTCCAGTTCGTTCAGCGGACTGGCAGACGAGAGGTACACGTCAGCATCCAGGCTGTTGGTGAACGAGAACCCGCTCTCAAATGCCACCGTCCGGTAACCGCACCGTTTGAGGGCCTGCATCAGGCGGTTATCCCGCACCAGGCCGGTAAAATACTCCTGCCCGTTTTCCTCCGACTCAGGCGGTTCCAGATAGTCAAAGTTAAGCGCTGCCGGAATGGCAAAGACCGTCTGGATATAATTGGTGTGACTCTCCCCCGCAATATAAAAGCCCATGTCTTCGAGCTGCCGCAGAAACGCGCCGTTGTCCACCCCGTACAGCTCGCTCAGCACATCGCTCCGGCCGTAAGCATCAAGCACAATATAGTAGATATCCGGTCTCTGCGAACAATCCAGCCGCAGATCATTGCCAGTGTCCAGCAGTTCTTCCATCTCTTCCGGCGGCTCCTGGAGTTCCGCCGCCAGAACAGTCACCAACGGAAAGGCAAGCGCCACGGCAAAAATCAGGTTGAAAGCCGGGGTGATCCAGCCGCTGCGGTTGATACGCTCCCAGACCCTTTTTTGTGCTGCAAACCCAAGAAACGCGCCCAGGGCCAGCATCAGGATCCATCCTGCTGTCCTCTGATACTCGGGCACCAGCATCCCTGCGATCACCCGGTAAATCTGCCCGAAGCCCAGAAAAAAGAACAGCAGTAGAAAACTCAGGTACCCCGAGTACTGCCAGTTACGCGTAAGGGCGTAAAACAGCAGCAGTACGGCGCCCGCGCCCAGCAGCAGCACCGTCAATGGTCGAATAGCCAGCGCCGGGTCTACCTGACCCAGATTCGCGGCCAGCAGATTGCAGACCGCATAGGCTGCAAATAGAAATGGATATAGTACCAGGCGTTTCAAGGCCAGTCTTCCTCTCCTCAGAGGCATTCCCCCTGCTGGCCTTATTATAATCCTCTCTATGGCCGGGTAATGGACAGGCAGTGTCAGCGGCTCTGCCCCGGGTCCCTGCGCCTCCCGGCCAGTACCGGAAAGTGCGCCACTTCCCGCCGCAGGCGCAGAGACGTTACCATGCTGCGTAGTTTCTGCTTCAGTCCCATTGCTGGAAAAAAGAGCTGCCAATCCAGATTCAACTGCTCTCCCAGGGTTTGCAGCCGCTGTGGGGTGAGGTAGTTTTCGCTGCGGATCGCATTCGAAGGGAAGCCGTACCGGCGTTCGAACAGCGCCTCGCGTTCGCGGACCATCTGCTCGCCGCTGGCTCCGCGGCGGTAGAGCGGGGTGTCCAGGATCACCACCCTGCCTCCGGGCCGCAGTACACGCAGGGCCTCTTTCAACGTGACTTCATAATCGACAGAATAATGGAACGAGGCGTTGAAAACTGCCAGATCGGCCTGCGCCTCCGCCACAGGGATGCGGTCGTACCCGGCCTGTAGGCGCAGAAAATCGTACACATAATGTACGCAGGCGCCCAGTCCATCCAGGGGGGCAACCGAGAGGTCCACCGCTGCCAGCCGGTGGCCGCGCGCTGCCAGCCGGTTCGACAGCCACCCACAGCCGGCTCCCAGGTCCAGTATTTTCAAACTCTGCCGCCCTTCGTCTTCCAGGGGTGCGAGCACCTTTTCAAGGAACAATTCAAAGCTTCTGCTGCGCAGCGCCCAGTCGCTGCTGAACCGTCCGGTCAGGTCCGTATAGGGCAGGGCCCGGTAATATTCCGCCTGCCGGCTGCCCCGCCCCTCCGCCCGCCGGATGTGCTCATACTCGCGCAGGAAGTGTTTAAACTGCCTGAGCTGCTCACCGGTCAGAAACCGCCAGATCCCCTCCACACGATCGAAGATCAGATCATCCACCGGGCAGCATAGGCGGTCTGTACCCACCGCTTCAAGGTTCCCGCGGCAGACCGGGCAGGCCAGTTGGAATGTGCTTTCCGGGTTCACTCAGGTGCCTCAACTCTCCATCAGCGCGTCGATCGCTGCGGCGTACACCGTTTCCAGCGAACGCTGGATGGCGTCCAGCCGCTCGGGGACTTCCCAGCAGAAATTGGCCAGACTGTCCATGATCACCACCACTGCAGCAGTCTGCACACCGCGCACCTGGCCGATGGCGAACAACCCGGCCGCCTCCATTTCCACGGTTTGCACCCCTTCGGCCTGATAAGCGCGCACTTCCTCAGCCGTCTCCCGATACGGGGCGTCCGTCGTCCAGGTCGGGCCTACCATGCAAGCGCTGCCTCGACGCTGCAGCGCATCCACCAGGCGATCACACAGGCCTGTGCTGGCATCCACGTACCGTGACGGAGGTAGATAATGATACGAAGTACCCTCATCTCGCAGAGCGCGATCGCAAACGACAATATCCCCCGGCCGCAGCCCGGGCTGCAGCGCCCCGCCCCAGGTCATCAGAATCATGCGCCTCGTTCCCAGCGCGACAAATTCTTCGGCCAGCTCGGCCACAATGGGCGCGCCGCCGCCAAAATTCGCCATCACCCCCACCCGGCCCTTTGACTTCTTCACCCGGTACAGGTCCCCCAGCATGCTGCCCGCCATCTGTACCGGGATGCGCCAGCGCAGCCGGCGCGGCAGCCCGCGTTCCAGGCAGAACAGCACCGCTTCCGGAAATTCCCCCTCCGGCAGTCGGCCTAACCGGAGGCGGTAGCTGACGATGTCCTCCGGGTTCAGCAGCGAGTGCAGCTTCTGCTTGTCAGGATAATTGGGAAAGCTCATTGTGTTCTCCGGACCTGCTCCTTCACCCTCCGCCCGGGATGGATTCCGGCCCCTGCTGTCTTCATCCAGCTGCCCCACAGGTGAATGTACATCCAGGCCTGCACCCCCTCCGCCACCAGCGCAGCCAGAGCCGCTCCGCGAACGCCCCACAGCGGAATCCACCAGATGCTCAGCGCGATGAATACCAGCAGGCTGCCCAGCAGGGCGCGCGCAATCTCAGACTCCTGGTGGGCGGAAAGCATCAGCGATGAAATGTAGATGTTCACCGAGTAGGGGATCAGCATCCAGGCCAGCAGCCGGGTCACGGAAACAGCGGTTGAGAACGCTTCACCGTACAGGATGGTGACCAGCCGGGGGGCGAGCACAAATAATATCCCGGCCAGCAGCACACCCAGGCCCGCCAGCAGCCAGCCCGAGAGGGTGATCACTGCATCCGCTGGCGATGCTTCGCCTTCCTCGTGCCGGTAGCTGCGCGCCATCATTGGGAACAGCGCTCCCAGCGCCGCAATATGCCCGGCCTGCAGCACCTCCACCAGCTTCAGAGCAGCTGAAAACTGGCCTGTAGCCGCCTCTCCGGCCAGCGCCGTGACCAGGAAAATACCGCTGCGCTGGTAGAGGATTTTCAACACGCCCAGCAGGGCTACGGGTAGGCTCAGATACAGTAGTGTGTGCACAGCGGTGCGCGACAGGGTCCAGCCGTCTCCGAACCCGGGCACCCACAGGCGGCAAAACCAGCCGGCCAGCAGCGCCACGACGACCTGCGATATCACAAGCAGCCCCGCCAGGAAGGTCAGGCTGCTGCCCGGTTGAATCAGGGCCCAGGCCAGGCCGGCCGGAAGCAGACTCCCCGCCAGACTCAACCACAGGAAAGCGTCCATCCGTTCCACACCGCGCAGTGCTGCGCTGCATACGGAGTAAAAAGCCATTGGGAACAGCGCCAGGCTGTACAGCCGCAGGGCCATTGCGGCCTCCGGGCTGGTGTTGGGCAGGTATGGGGCTGCCAGGTAAACCCCAGCAGCGAACAGGGCCGAGAAAAAAAGCTGGGTAAAAAGACCGGCCGGCAGCAGGCTCATGTCTTTCTCCCCGGCGATCTGCCGGATCAGCACCACGTCGCTGCCCGCGGTGGTGAGCACGTTCCCCAGCACAATGACGGCCCCCATCCAGGCATAAGCCCCCAGCCCGCTCTCGCCCAGCCGCCGCGCGATCACCAGCGTGAACACGACCATCAGCCCCTGGGCGCCAAACCGCGACAGCAGCAGCCACAACGTGTTCGCACTGACCCGCCGGCCAGTGCGCAGTGCTTCCACACTCTCAGCGCCGGGAAAGCCGTCAGGACCCCAGATCTTTTTCCACCAGGGAAGGGTCGGGCTTCTCCTCAAGGTTTACTCCATTCCCTTTCGTGCTCCGCGCCGGCCGGTAGCGCATCGAGATGATGAAGAAATCCCCCATGCCGCGCAACAGCGGCGCTCGCGCCAGCCGTTCATCCAGCGCACACAGCAGTTTGTACAACCTCCGGTGCCGGCGGGCCAGGTTCTTGCTCTCCGCAGGAGGGGCGAATATCGATAGACCCTCGACATCCAGCAGTTCAAATTCGCTCCCCAGTGCCTCCCGGACCTGCCCGGGTGTGTAATAGTACACCATAAAGTATTTCCCTTCCAGATGAGCGCGTGTTCCCCCCGGCCTCAGGCGGCGGAACGCCAGCCGGAAATCGCCGCTGAACGCCAGCGCCAGTTCCCAGGGGCAGACCGGCGGCATAATCACCCAGGTGACCAGCCCGCCGGGCCGCAGCACGCATGGCAGGTGCCGGGCCACCAGGCGCAAATCCGGGATGCAGTTCAACCCGCCCAGGTTCGAAAAAACCGCATCGAACGGTCCACCCTTCACCCGGTCCAGTTCGGTGAACGAATGGCGCTCGCAGCTCACCAGCTCTTCCAGCCCCAGCTCTGCGACCTTTTTCTGCAGGCGGCCCAGCATCCCCGGGGCAATATCCGTGGCGTGCACGCGGAAACCCTGTTGGGCCAGATACACCGCGTCTGTACCCGTTCCGGCGTTGAGCTCTAAGATATGCGCTCCGGGCGGCAGCCACCGGGTGAGATGGGCATAGACCTTCCCCCGCATGCGCGCCAGGTTGGGATGGTCCTGGGCAAAACGGTCATATTTTTCAGCGGTCAGCGAAAAAGCCTCGGCCAGATCTGCGAAGGGTTCGGCCAACTCGTTACCCATCCCTCTGCGCGGACGGTATCGATGCGTCCAGCGGGTGCTGCAGACCGGGCAGGCTGGTCACACCCCGGTGCGGGGCGCTCTTTAACCGCCGCAGCCTGAACCACGCCAGCGGCAGGGTGACGGCATGGTAGCATGCCGCTGCCACAGCCCGCATAATGCTGCCTCTCTGCTCGTTCCTCACCGGATTGCTCGTTCCCTTCTGCCTGCCGCTCAACCGCCACCAGGTCCGCCGCAGGCGGTACTCCTTGTGCAGCACGCTGTGAAGCTGCCGGTAAAAAGCAGTCGAGAAAGGTCCCTGGTACAGCATCGCCAGGTCGTTCGAATCAATCCAGTTCTGCTGCACGCCGAGCTGCGCTTTCACCGCTTCATGAAAGCGCGTCCCGGGCAGCGGGTAGGAGACCGACATCCCGATATCGTCTGGCCGGCATTCCCACACCATCTTCATTGTTTTCAGAATATCCTCCCAGCTCTCTCCAGGGTAGCCGAACTGCAGGAAAAAACCCACCCGGATCCCGGCTTCTCTCAGCCGCCGGGCTGCCTCGTAAATCTGCTCGACGCGCGTGCCCTTATCCATGGCCTCAAGGATATGCTGCGCCCCCGATTCGGCGCCTACCCACGCAGTGTGACAGCCGGCCCGCCGCAGGGCTTCGATCTCACACTCTCGCAGCAGCAGATCGACCCGGTTGAGGCATTTGAACGGGATCTTCACCCCCTTTTCCTCCAGCAGGTCAGCGAAGCGCTGCACCCAGCCCGGCCTGAGGCCAAAGATATCGTCCACAATCCACAGGTGGTCGGGGCTGTACACTTCCTTCAGCCAGGCCACCTCCGCGGCGGCGTTCTCCGGGCTGCGAGAGTGATAGCGCTGCCCCCAGATCGGCTTCGCACACCAGTTGCAGTGGAAGGGGCAGCCCCGGGTAGTGGCCAGGTTCATCGAGAAGTACCCGTGCCGTTCCAGCCAGATTTTGCGGTAGCGCTCAATATCCACCAGATCCCAGGCCGGGAAGGGCAGAGAGTCCAGATCACGAATGTCATCCCGAGGGGATGTGATCACCAGCGATTCCCCTGCCCGGGCAGGGACTCTGTAGGCCAGCCCGGGTGTTTCGGCCAGGTGCTCCGGGGTGCGCCCGCTGAGCTGGTCGACCAGTTCTCCCAGCGTGACTTCGCCCTCTCCGCGCAGCACAAAATCCGCCCCGGCCGCCAGGTACTCTGCAGGGTGATCCGTGGCATCTGCCCCGCAGACAATGACCGTGCAGCCGCGTTCCCGCGCCAGTGCGATCATTTCATAAGCCGCCTGGCGCATGCGCAGCAGGCACATCTTCGAAAGGTAATTGAAGTTATCTTCAAACAGCACAGCATAGAGCGGCCGGTGAGCTTCGAGCGCCCGCCGCCAGTCATCCGTCGATTCGGCCAGCATGGCGTCGAACAGCGCTGCCTCGCAGCCCCTCTGGCGCATGTAGCTGGCTGCATACAGGGTACCCAGAGGGGGGTATGGCTGCATTGCCTGCCACAGCTTGGGGTCGAAGCGCAGGAAGTACGACTGGCCAAACAGGATCTCGCTCATGGCATGCCCTCCAGCGCTCCCTGCAGCAGGTGTTCTGCCTCCTGAGCGAGGCCCAGGCGTTCCACACGCGCTTCGAAAGCTGCCAGCGCACGCCGCCCGTGCCCGTCAAAGTGTCCCTTGCACCAGTCTGCTCCAAAGTTCACTTCGGCACGATCCCCTGGCTGGTTGTTGAATTTCCTGATTTTGCGCTCCATCTCCCAGCGCTCGAGACGGTCCACGGCCGGAGCGCGCAGCCCCGTCTCAACCGCAGAGCGCAGCAGACCACGACCGGAAGTACTGTGCCGCCCGTTCGAGGCCTGTATTACTCCGACTTCCGGCGCGCCCAATGCGTTCGGCAGCAGCGCGCGGGTCCAGTCGTTCACCGCCCTCATCCGCTCGTAAACATCCATACCGGCCACCGGCACCATCTGCGCCAGCTCGTGCGCCGTGTACAGGCTGCGGTCGTTAATCTGCAGACGGTTCTCCGCCAGGTAGTAATTCGGGCACAGCAGCACATTGCGCTGCTGGGCATGCCGCACCAGCAGGATGCCGAACGCACGGCACACCCACAGACGCCCGGGCTCGGTCACCACCAGGAAGTCCAGATCCAGCCGGCCGTCGACGTTGCTCACCGCCAGCGCCCCCGTCACCGCAGTCATGCGCACGAAGGGCAGCCGCCCCAGGATTTTTCCGTAGTGTACGGCTGCCGGCCACAACCTCGCCGCCGTTCTCTGGCGAGCCTTCCTCACTGCGCTCAATTCCTCTCGCCCGCGCAGCGTGATGTACCCGCCGGCCTGGTTTAAGTGCTCTCGCGCCAGACGCCCGCAGGTCAGCGCCTCACAAACTTCATCCAGGCTGGCCCGCTGGCCGATCAGGTAGCGCTGCAGTTCTTCCGGCCGCAGGGGATAGTCGAACACATCGGCGTAGACGGTGGTCAGTACTACGGCCAGGTCCAACCTGTCTTTATCCATGGGTTGCCATCCTTTTTCGCCGCTGCACTGCCAGCGCCTGGACAATGCTCATCCCCGAGGTGAACAGCAGACCCAGGCAGAAGCTCAGCGAGTAATAGGCGATGAGCCAGTTCTGCGCCCGCACCGCCATGTAAACGGTCCCCATGTTTACCAGGGCAAGCAGCAGCTCAAAATACACGATCGCATCCAGCCGGAGCTGGTATCGGCTCCGGGTCCAATCTTCCCCGCGCCTTCGAATGCCGAATTTGGGTGTGCGTTCGAAAACCCCCGGCCGGCTGGTGTAGACCTGCAGAGCGGCCCACACTGTGTTCACCATCATCCCGGCCCCCAGGCACGAGATACATAGGATCGCCGGCACTTTTTTCCACCAGGTGTGCCCGAGCTGCTGCTGGGCAACGGCAAAAAACGCGGTCGGCGCCAGCGCCGTGGCGTTGAATAGAAAGGCGATCCCAAACAGCGTGAGCAAATTGGAATAGCGCTGCGAGAGCACCAGGATCAGCGGGTAGAGGAAGACCAGGGCGAATAGAAGCAGGTGCACCACATAGCCCGTCAGATGCAGCGTGGCTTCCATTTTCAGAGAAAAAGGCGCCGCCGATTCCCAGATCTGGGGCAGGAATTTTCGGGCGCATTCCAGGCTGCCGCGCGCCCAGCGCTGCTGCTGCCGCCGGTATGCGCTGAAGCTGACCGGAAGTTCTGCAGGAACCTCCAGGTCGCGCAGATACACCGCCCGCCAGCCCTTGAAAAAAGCCCGGTAGGAGAGGTCCAGATCTTCAGTGAGAGTCTCTGCTTTCCATCCTCCTGCATCGATCATCGCCTGCCGCCGCCAGATTCCGGCCGTTCCATTAAAGTTGAACCAGTAGCCGTTCTGGCTGCGGGCGAACTGCTCCACCATGAAATGTGCATCGATCGAAAGAGACTGCAGATAGGTCAGCACGGAGTAATCCCGGTTGACATGCCCCCAGCGCGCCTGCACAAAACCGACGCCCGGATCCTTATAAAAGTGCGGAATCGTACGTTTGAGAAAATCGGCGGGGGGGATGAAATCGGCGTCGAAGATCGCCAGGAATTCGCCCCGGGCCTGGTGCAGCCCTTCCATCAGGGCTCCGGCCTTGTACCCGCTGCGCTCCCGGCGGTGCAGATGGAGAATATTGATCCCCTGCTCGCACAGTTCTGCTACCTGCTTTGCCACCAGCAGGGCGGTCTCGTCGTCCGAATCATCCAGCACCTGAATCTCCAGCAGGTCACGGGGGTAATCCAGTTTCGCCGCAGCCAAAATCAGCCGGCTGGCGACGTACAGTTCGTTGTAAATGGGTAGCTGCACCGTCACCACGGGCCATTCCTCAATAGTGATCTCCTCGCTGCGCTGCTCCCCTCTGCGCCAGGTCAGGTAGGTCAGATAGAAGAAGTTCACCCCGTAGATAAACAGAGACCCGACCACAATCAGGTAAAGGATAGCTGTAGGGATAAACAGCAGGTCAAGCATGGCTCTGCCCCCGCAGCGCTGACAGGTATGCCATCCCCCACAGCCCCCAGGCCAGCCATTGCCACAGCCGCCCGGGAACCAGCAGCCAGGTGTAGTAATCGAAGAAACCCACCAGGGTCACCGCCAGCAGCAGCCCCGAGGCGCCAACCAGCGCCGGGCCGAAATGCAGCCTGCGCCGGTTCAACCACAGGGCCAGCCAGGGTGCCGCGCTCAACAGGGCGTAAAACAGCGCGCCGAAGATCCCGGTCTCTGCGGCCACGTCCAGCAGGACAAAGTGGGCTGGCTGATAGTCCACCGGAAATACAGGGTAACGCCCACGCAGCGCCAGCGGAAACGTACCCAGCCCGGTTCCCGAGACCGCGTTTTCGGCAAATATCTCGTTGGCTGCATTGTTCAACAGCGGACGTGATCCCAGGGACTGCATTTCCTGTGGATTCTCTGCAAACGAGCTTCCCCGGTTCAACCGCACCCCCAGAACCGGCGCATATGCCACGACAAAGGGCAGCAGCACGATAAGACTGGCAGCCCACAGGCTCAGTAATCGCAGCAGTAATCCATGATCCCGTTTTCGCCATACCAGCCAGGCCGCCAGCGCGGATCCGGCAGCAAAGGCCAGCCAGGCTGAACGTGAGAACGTCACCAGCAGTCCCAGGGCTCCGGCGGTGAAGAAAGCCGCGTAAATGCTGTCCCACCTGCTGCGCGTGCTCATATACCAGGCCGCGAGCAGTATCAATCCAAAGGCCAGAATACCGCCCAGCAGATTGGGGTGATCGGTGAGACCGTAGGCCCTCAGCAGACGAACGCCGCTGCTGAAGACGACGCTTACACCGTTCCAGTCCGGGTCGAGTTCGTATTCTCCCAGCGTCTGCAGCCCCAGATCTCCCTGCTGCAGCACCTGCCCGATCCCGACCAGGGCCTGGATGAAAACCTGCACCAGCAGCGGCAGAGCGAGCTGGCTCAACGACCGTATTTGATTGATCACAAACAGGTAAAACCCCAGCAGCAGCACCAGCCGTCCGGCGTGATACGTCGACAGCAGGGGATCGATGGATTTTATGACACTGAGCAGCCCGGTTACCGTTACGCCCATCAGCGGATAGGTTAGAAACCACGGCCCCAACTCGATGCGGCGCGGCCGCAGGGCCAGGCTCAATCCCCAGAACAGCAGCGTTCCCAGGAAGAACCAGTCGCTGCTGAACAGCAGCACGTCGGTATAGTCCGCGTAGATGGGTGGGAATTCTCTGTGCATTAAGACGAGCCGGAAACGCAGCGGGAGTGCGATCAGTGTCAGGGCAAAACAGACCTGGGATAGGGCTTCGCACCATCGGGCAGCATCCAGCTCCACTCGCACTCTGGAAACCGGCTTGATCATCTTCACTCTTCCACTCCTCCGGCCTGGTCACACGCTTTCGACTGCAGGTCGTGTTCAGGCTTTTCCCCCGGTGTAAAGGAATACCAACCCTGTAAAAATCCGCCGGACTGAATTCAGCGTATAAACAAATACAGGCCGCCCATCGCGACCACGTACCGCCTGTCTGACGAAGATGTGATCAGATCGAACAATAATTTTTACCCCGATGGATGCTCAAGTGTTGATTAATGGCCGTGCGCTGGGACGCCGGATCACCGGCGTGGAACGCTACACTCGCGAAGTGAGCGCTCGCCTGGGCATCCCCCTCAGGACTGCCGGCATCCACGCCCCGCAGGGGTTTCGCGGTCATATCTGGGAACAGGTTTTTCTCCCTCAGCAGATCAGCAAACATGAAATCCTCTGGTCCCCGGCCAATTCCGGCCCGCTGGCAGTCTCCAGACAGGTGCTCACCATTCACGACCTTAGCGTGGTCGACCATCCGGAATGGTTCAATCCCCGCTTCGCCATCTGGTACCGCTGGCTCCTCCCCCGTTTGGCCCACAGGGTGAAACTCATCATTACTGACTCCCTGTACTCAAAAATACGCATTTCCCGGGCCTTTCGGATTTCCGCGGATAAAATTCATGTCGTTCCCTGCGGTGTCGATGCGGAAAAGTTCTATCCCCGTCCCGATGTGGAGCGCGCCCGCCTGCGCCGCAAATACAGCCTGCCCCCGGCTTACATGCTCTTTGTCGGCACGCTCGAGCCGCGCAAGAACCTGCCAACGCTTGTGCACGCCTGGGCGCAAGTCTTCCGGGAAGTCAGGCCTGTGCACCTGGTGATCGCCGGGGGACCGGGTGATGCATTTCGCCGGCTTTCCCACCTGGAGGCGCCGGCGGATGGAGTCCTGCAGGTCGGGTATGTCAGCGATGCCGATCTGCCAGCCCTTTACTCGGCAGCGCTGGGTTTTGTCATGCCTTCCCTTTACGAGGGCTTTGGGCTGCCCATTCTGGAGGCCATGGCCTGCGGGACTCCCGTGATCGCCGGACGTGCGGCCGCCCTCCCCGAAGTAGTGGGCGAGGCCGGCCTGCTCATCGACCCCCTCTCCGTCCCGGACCTGGCTGCTGCCCTGCGCTGCCTGGTCCAGGACGACGAACTGCGCCGCGACCTGGCTCGCAAAGGTTACGAGCGATCCCGCCTCTACACCTGGGACCGCTCCGCCAGGCTGGTCAGGCAGGCCCTCCAGCAGGCTGGTGCTGCATGAG
>Ga0134093_1000517_pt1 | contig 46772 bp, 44 predicted proteins | sample 4_1taG_FD_94452 | JGI IMG/M metagenome (GOLD analysis project Ga0134093, IMG submission 94452) | Switchgrass degrading microbial communities from high solid loading bioreactors in New Hampshire, USA - 4_13_20_68_A1 metaG | ecosystem: Engineered > Bioreactor > Semi-continuous > Anaerobic >...
CCTTAAGGAGTCTTTTCTGAACCTGTCCGTAATCCATTGCAAATCTTACAAGCTCCGAGTAAATCCTGTTGCGTTTGGACAAAAAGATTATCATGGACAGAATAAAATAAACCCCTATATAGGAGGTCATCACCAGGCCTGCCCTTTTGTTAATCAGATATATACTTAAATTCATGCACAAAAGTATTGAAGTAAGTATAACAGGCCATAGCAAGTATACCCTTAAGATGCCGTTTGGCTTCATCCTTTTACTCATCTATACCACCATATAAAAGACCTTTATATATCAATCAATACACCCGGCCAGCCATGTGGCGGCCTGCTGTCCTTAATCCGGACAATGCCCCGTCTGGCAGCAACTTAGATAAATCCTTGTATTACAGTATATCATCAAAAACTAATATTTAAAAGATATGAATTAGATCTTTTACCTCGATTTTGATACTGTACTTCTCAATATACCCGATTTCTATTTATCATATGAAAAATTGCCTGAATCTCCTGTCAGAATAAATGCCAAAATAAATGGACGGCTCCTAACTGGAAAGTCCCCGTGCCGCCCATTATTTTAACAGTATTTATGCCAAAGTTAAAGCTTAATTTGCTTAATTTAATCTTTTTCTTTTGCTTTCCTGTTCTATTCCAAAACTTTCGCAATCTCCTGCAGGGTTTCAATAATGCTAATATGCTGCGGGCAGTGACCTTCACAGGCGCCGCAGGCGATGCAATCCGAGGCCTTGCCTTTTCCACCGGTTACCCATCTGTAATAGCCCTTTGTGCCCCACAGATTGTTGTACATCTTATAATCATTATAGCTGCGGAATATCTCAGGAATGGCTACCTTCTGAGGACAGTCATCCACACAATATCTGCAGGCCGTACAGGGTATCAGAGGAATTTTCTTCAGCTCGTCTATGACTTGATTTATAATTCCTCTTTCCTCATCATTTAATGGCTTAAATATCTTCATATAGCTCAGGTTGTCCTCCATCTGCTCTATGTTGGACATTCCGCTGAGGACTGTAATAACACCATCCAGGGAGGCTGCATACCTTATAGCCCAGCTTGCCACCGACAAATCAGGCCTTGCCTGCTTGAAGATCTTCTGAACTTCCGGCCTCATTACCGCAAGGGAACCACCCTTTACCGGCTCCATAATTATTATTGGCTTATTATATTTTTCTGCCACCTCATAGCACTGTCTGGCCTGAACATCATCGCTGTCCCAGTCAATATAGTTAATCTGAAGCTGGACAAACTCCGCCTCGGGATGTCTGCTCAGTATCCAGTCAAGATTTTCAGCCTTGTCATGGAAGGAGAAGCCAAAATGCTTAATTAAGCCCTTTTCCTTCATTTTTACGCCAAATTCCCATGCTCCCAGCTCCTCCATTTTCTTTGCATTATCCTTATTCAGGGCATGCAGCAGATAAAAATCAAAATAGCCGGCACCGGTACGCTCAAGCTGGGTATCAAGAAGCTTCCCGCAATCCTCCGGCTTCTTCACCAGCCAGGTGGGAAGCTTGGTAGCTATCTGGAAGGCTTCTCTGGGATAGCGTTTTACTATAGCTTCCTTTACTGCGACCTCAGATTGGCCGTTAATATATGCATATGCGGTATCAAAATATGTAAATCCCGCCTCCATGAAGCGATCTACCATAGCCTTGGTCTGCTCCATGTCTATCTCGGATCCCTTCATGGGCAGACGCATAAGTCCAAATCCCAGCTTGGGAATATCCTTTCCTAAATAATCATTATACATTCATTATCTTACCTCCTGATTAACTATAGTTAAATTATAATTCTGCATGTGCAGTATACCGGGTTAAATGCGTTCCGACATCTCCTCAAGGGTTTTTACAGTATTATACAATTCCGTCATGGATGCCGATATCTCCTCAAGAATAGCCATCTGACTCTGGAAAATATCATTGGACTCGTTTATGTCTCTTGATATTTCATCCGTTGATTCCTGAATATTATTAAGGATAACGTTTATCTTGTTGGCGGATTCGGTTGTATTTATTGACATTTTTCTGATTTCCTCAGCTACCACATTAAAGCCTTTACCGGCTTCACCTGCCCTGGCAGCCTCAATAGACGCATTCAGTCCCAGCAGGTTGGTCCGTGAAGCCACCTTTTTGATAAAGCTGACGATTTCATTAGTGTTATATGCATATTCAGAAGCTTTTTTGGACTTCTTAACAATATCGGAGGTCATTTCCGCCAGCTTCTGAATATCATTACTCATTTCATTAAGTGCCTTGCTTATCTCACCAAATGATACCGCCAGATTCTGAGCTATACTGTACAGCTTTTTGCTGCGCTCCTGATTTTTGGCCACCAATACGGAGCCCACTATTTCACCTTTGTCATTTTTAAGGGGAACCGCATAGGATCTGAAGGGAGCCCCGTATATCTCCTTGGGCACATCCTTTACCACCACCTCACCGGTTCTGATTGCAACGGCAGCAGCTCCCCCTTCAGGAATCGGATCTCCGGGATCAGATCTAAGCTGCAGGCTTTTACAGGACAGATTTTTTATAAATGATCTTGTATCCGTTAATGCCACGGAAATATCATCGTCAAAAAAATACTGAAGATAGGGAAGAACCATCTCAAAAGCCTGTAAAATTTCCTCTTTCGTCACATCGGCTTCCATACACATCCCCCTTTATCATTCGCAAATTGATGAGATGACATGTGTATCCTTATTAAATTATTGTACATCAATTTGCGAATAAAACAAGGTGATTCATCAAATTTCGTAATAAAGCCCGCAGGATTTTATTGGTTAAAAGAAATTTCAACTCTTTCTCCATTATATTCAACAACTGCATCCGGATTTTCTTCACATTCCAGCCCTTTGCCTTTATTGGGCGAGACAAGGACCAGATTAAACATTCTCTTCTGTAATATACCGGGATAGCTGCCCTCCCGTTCGTGTATGGTCAGTATGCCATTAGCATCATCCCATTCAATTTTTATTTTAGTATAGGCACCTGTTTCATAATTATAATTATCCCCTTCATCCTCATAAAGAACGAAGCTGCCGCATGCTCCCCTGTAAATCCGAAGCTCAATGGGAGCATCCTTTTTTTCTCCGGAATGCTGTACAAAAGGCCCCATCGGCAGAATTGAGCCGCTTTTTACAAATAAAGGCATAATATCTATCGGAGCATCGGCCTCGATAATTTTTCCGCCCTCATAAACTTCGTTGGTCCAGAAATCATACCAGCTGCAGCCGGCAGGCAAATATACCATGCGACTTTTTTTGATGCCTGACAGCTCCTTTGAGTTGCATTCATAATACATAGGCTCCGTAACGGGATTAACCAGAAACGCCGGGCCAAACATATACTGATCCCTGATGTCATAGGTTTTTTCATCCTGTATAAAATCAAAGGCCAGAGCTCGCAGCATCGTATAGTTTTCATGGGTCACCATGCCTGCAAGAGAGTATATATAGGGAAGCAGCCTGTAACGCAGATTTATAAATTTAATCAAAGTATCGTAAAAGGGAGTACCTTCTTCTCCGAACCTCCAGGGCTCACGAGGGGTATCGGTTCCATGGGCACGGAAGATGGGTAAAAAGGCACCATACTGGAACCACCTTACAAAAAGCTCCCTATAGCCAAGGTCATTGCAGCCATCATTGTAATTACCGTTCCAGAACCAGGCGAAGTCTTTTTTTGCAACAAAAAATGCTCCTATGTCAAGAGTCCAGTAGGGCTCCCCTGTTACTGTAAAGTTGAGTCCGGCAGGTATCTGCTTTTTAAGTGTATCCCAGCCGGCTGCTATATCCCCGGACCAGGTAATTGTGGCATATCTGTGTTGACCTGCATAGGATGACCTCGTCAGGTTGACAACCCTTTTTTCTGTGCCGCTTTTTCTCTGTCCTTCATAAATCCCCTTTGAATGAAGCAGGGAATAGGCATTGATATATTCCGGATCAAGATATTTCTTAGCTTCCTCAGTATTTATTAACAGTCTCTCCTCCGGCTCAGGCTTAATCTCTCCCTTCCAATCCGCTTCAAAGGGTTCTGTGCAGTCGCACCACCATGCGTCTATCCCCTTGGAGAACAGACCCTCATATGCCTGCTTCCAGTATAGCTCTCTGGCCTTTTCATTGAAGGCATCATAGGTTGACTTGTTGCCCAGCAAAAACCCTTTATCCAGCATTTCTTTATGGTTGGCTCCGCCTTCAGCCATATTGGGCCAGATAGATATCATAAGCCTTGCATTAAGCTGATGGATTTCCTCCATCATCCCTTCAGGGTCCGGAAATCTTTCAGGGTCAAAGCTCTTCTGCCCCCACAGGTTTTCAGGCCAGCTCTTCCAGTCCAGTACGATTAAGTCCATAGGAATCCTTCTGTTACGAAACTCCCTGACTGTCGATATCAGCTCCTCCTGAGATGTATAGCGTTCCTTTGACTGTATATAGCCATAAGCCCATTTCGGAAGCAGGGGCGCTTTTCCTGTAAGCTTGCGGTAGCTGCCGATTATATCGTCAAATCCAGGCCCATATATAAAATAATAATCCATCTCGTCATCCGTATCCGTCCATAAATAGGAGCCATATATATCATCCCTGAAAATAGCAAGGGAATATGTATCAAGCAATATTCCATAACCCCGGGTGGATAAAAGCATTGGAACCACAGCCTTCATATTCTGCTGATAGAGATACTGATGGCTGCCTCGCAAATTCATAATCCCTTCCTCATGGGAACCTAAACCGTATAGGGCCTCGCCTTCACTCCATTCAAACATAAGCTTTGTATGATAGGCAGTCCTGTCCTTGATGCGCTCCGCACCGGTGACATCCGTCCTGAGCCCGTCTACACTCTGAAAGCTCGTAATCTCATGCTCCTTATCATAAACATATTTGTAAACATCAATCTCTGACAGATATTTGCCACCACTCTCCGGCTCCTTTACAAGCAGCCTGCCATCTGAATCATAGTAGCTAAAGGCACAGCTTTTTTTGCTTATCCTTATTTTTAGCCTGTCTGTAGCAAGCTCCAGATAATCGCTGTATTCATCAATGCGCCAGTTTGCAGTGGATTTTGCCTCCGGCAATACAATCAGGCTTTTTTTATCACTGAAGCTTTCCTCCTGTGTATATACAATCCTTACGACACTGTCACCAAAGGGCTCCAGCTTAAGCCTGCCCTTAGTTGTTTTCAAAAGCACATAATCATCATATTTTGCAAAGCCACGCAATTCCATGTTCATTTCTTCCTTTCCCTTGCTGGTATTTGCATAATCCTATCCGGCAAAAGCTAATCCCATCCGGCAAAAAGTATAGGGAGCCGGCCGCAGGATATTAGCTAAAGGATTATAGAGATTTAGTTAAGACAGATTATATTTAAGCCAATTTTATCTTGATTATAATAATATAATTATATTTCATTTTTAGTTTAATATCTAACATCATATTGCTAATTTATATAACAATATTGCTGTTTTCACCCTTCAACAAGCAGGTACTTCCTATTCATTATATGGGATTAATCATCATATGAGATATTTCATCATAAGAGATAGTCACTGGGAAAATCGGAGAAAATGTCTTGCAAGGTGCGCCCGTCGAGCACATTACGAATTTAAGAAAGCGGTCGGCAAAAATAAAAAAAGCGGTCAACAAACTGTCAACCGCCTGCTATTAAATATGATAATTATCCTGCAGAGATTCCATAAGACCATATTCCAGCAATATCTGCTCAAGTCGCTCCTGGCTCATCGGTTTTGGAATAGTAAAATAGGTATTCTCATCAATCGCCTTGGCCAGTTGCCTGTATTCGTCGGCCTGCCTGGACCGGGGGGCATACTCGATGACCGTCTTGCGGTTAATTTCAGCCCTTTGCACCACATTGTCACGGGGAACAAAGTAAATCAGCTGGGTTCCCAGCTCGGTGCAGAAGGCCCGAAGCAGGTCAATCTCCCGGTCAACATTGCGGCTGTTGCAGATAATGCCGCCCAGGCGCACGCCACCCTTTTGGGCAAACTTGGCTATTCCCTTGGCGATATTGTTGGCAGCATACAAGGCCATCATCTCACCGCTGGCTACGATGTATATTTCCTTTGCCTTTCCTTCACGAATCGGCATAGCAAAGCCGCCACACACAACGTCTCCGAGCACATCATAAAATACATAATCCAGGTCCTCGGTATAGGCCCCCAACTGCTCCAGCAGGCTGATGGAGGTAATTATTCCCCTTCCGGCGCAGCCTACACCCGGCTCCGGTCCTCCGGATTCAACACATCTGATTCCACCAAAGCCGGTCCGCATAATGCTGTCCAGGTCAACATCCTCCCCGGTTTCCCTGATGGTATCAAGTACAGTACGCTGGGCCAGGGTTCCAAGAAGAAGCCTGGTAGAATCCGCCTTCGGGTCACAGCCTACCACCATAACCTTTTTCCCGCTTTCCGCAAGCCCTGCCGTCAGGTTCTGGGTGGTTGTGGATTTTCCGATACCGCCTTTGCCGTAGATGGCAATTTGTCTGATTTCTTTACCGTTACTGCTCATATACCTATCCTCCAAAATTATATATTATACTCAGGCTGCGGCATTGCGCTCGCCAGCTGCAGTTTCTCAAGTATACTCCTTCTGATGGAAAGAAATTCGCTTCCTCCCCGGTGTCTTGGATGAGAAAGTCCAATCTCCATAATCTCACTGATTTTTCCCGGCCGGGGTGTCATAATAACAACACGATCGGAAAGATAAATCGCCTCATCCACATCATGGGTTACCAGAATCATTGTTGTATTATTTTCCCTGTGCAGCTGCAGCAGCTTATCCTGAATATCCGCACGGGTGAAGGAATCCAGCGCCCCCATCGGTTCATCCAGAAGCAACAGCTTGGGATTATTAATCAGAGCCCGGGCAATTGCCACCCGCTGGGCCATTCCGCCGCTAATCTGATGGGGGAAGGCCTTTTCAAAGCCGTTTAGCCCGATCAGCTCTATAAAATTCTTCACCTTCTCCTTGTTTTCCCTGTATACATGACGGGCTTTCAGGCCGGTAGCAATATTCTTTTCAACCGTAAGCCACTGAAAAAGGCCTCCATGCTGAAAAACATAGCCTCTCTCCGGGTCCGGTCCTGTTATTTGCTCCCCGTCAAGAATCAGGCTTCCGCTCTCCGGCTTGTCAAGCCCTGCAATCAGCCTCAGCAGGGTGGTTTTGCCACAGCCGGAGGAGCCGATTATGGACAGAAACTCTCCCCGGTAAACATTAAGATTAATATTGCTGAGGGCCTCCACATGGTTATCGCTGTTGTCGTAATATGTACGGTTGACATTCTCAATCCGCAGGATAATATCCGCAGCAGACAAATTCCTGCTCATTCCTTCACCCATCCTTTCTGCCAGCGAAGCATATATGCCCTGATAAAAGCGATTATTTTCATGATTATGCTGAAAAGCACGGCCATCACCAGAATTGAGGCATATACCTTATAATAGGCCGACCAGACCTTGCTTAAATTAATGTAATAGCCAAGTCCTCCCGGTTGCCCCATCATCTCTGCCATTACAAGAGTTGTAAAGGCAAAGCCGTTGGCATTTGAAATGCCTGTAAAAATCTGAGGCATGGCATGGGGAACTGCTACCCGAAATACCAGGTAGGGAGTTTTTGCTCCAAGGGTTTTTGCCACCTCAAACTGCCATTTGGGCGTGGACTGTATACCCTGGGCGGTGAGAGCAGCTATGGAAAACCAGGCGCATATCACTATCAGAAATGCCGCCGCCGAAAAGGGTGTCGGAAAGAGAGTCAGGGCAAAGGGCATCCAGGCCACTGCAGGAATGACGCCTGTAAGCTTCAGCACAGGATAGACCCAATAATAAACCTTGGGAAACCACCCGATTAAGATTCCGGTACCGATGCCAAATATTACGCCAAGAGTAAAGCCTACGAAAAAAAGTCTTAATGAATAGAGCATATTTTCATATATAAAGCCCGATTCGATTAGAAAGGCCTCAAGAATTTTTGCCGGTCCGGGGAAGAAGGGCTGCGGCAGTAGCAAAAGCTTTGTGCCCAGTATATCCCAGACAGCAAGGCCAATACCTACTGCCAAGCGGAAAGGAGCCCGGCTGATAAATTTTGCCCTCCTGCCGGGGTCAAAATATGAAAATATGCCAATGGCTGCATAAAGCAATATAATCGCCAGCAGCACCAGACGATAGAGATCGTTAAAGGTAAGCAGAAAAGCTCCCACGTTATACGACTTTATCTCCACATCCGCTATCTGCTTAACAAAAATATTGGCTGCTATGGCAGCAATGAAGCCGCTCAGGGTAAAAATTAATTTCACTGTCCATTCCCAGCCGGAGGCAATTTTTTCTCCTCTGTACTCCTGTTTGGCCTTGATGGTCGCAATAGCAGGCAGGTATGATTTTACCAGATTGCGCATAGCATTAGCCTCCTGTAACTTTTTGATTGCCGCCCGGCGGGTGCTGCCGGGCGGATAGTCCTTATTGATAAAGCTCTATTTGATAAAGCTGTTTAGTTTGAGCCCAGGTTAATGTCCACCTCGCTGAATGAGCCCTCCGTGAAGGCAGCCGGCTCGGTCTGCAAATATCCGATTTGATAAAGCTGCTCGGCAAAATAGAGGACATTTTCCTGTACCCTGTCCGGATCCTCCTCCCTGTCGGAATAGGACGGATACATATAGCTCTTTATAAGCTCTATTGCCAGCTCCCTGTCTTCTATCTGGGCATATTTGCCGTTGATAATTATGTCAACTGCTTCCTCAGGATTCTTTGATATCCAATCCTGAGCCGCCCGGTATGCCCGCAGCAGGGCTGCAACCTTTTCAGGGCTATCCTTCAGCAGCTTTTCCGATGCATACAGGAAGCAGCAGTATTTGCCTGCAAAGGGTTCATCCTTGGAAATGTCAAGTATTACACGGTACTTGCCGGTCTTTTCCTGAACAGAGCCAAAGGGATCCCAAAGAGCTGCCACATCTACCTCACCCTTGTTCAGGGCCTCAACTGCCAGATTACCGTCAGAGAAGGGAAGGAAGGTTAACTCTCCATCCTCCAGCTTTGCACTGATGCCGTTCTTTTCCAGCCATACGCTTGCCACCTGATGGGGCGTTCCGCCTATTTCATCTACACTTATTCTTTTACCCTTCAGATCATGAACCCCCTGTATCGGTGAATCCTTCGGAACAATCAGCTTGATGCAGCCATAGTGAAGACCGTCCACCACCTTTACCTTCACACCGTTTTCAATGGAGGGGAAGAACTGGAAGTCTCCGTTTACAATTGGTATGGTGCCGTTGTTCAGACCGATTTTGCGGGTTTCAAAGTCCGCAGAAATTAAATTTACATCAAAGCCCTGCTCCGCAAAGAAGCCCTTTTCATATGCTATGTAGATGGGAGCTCCGCAAAGAGAGCCATCCTTGCCGGGAATATCGATTTTACCGTACTTATATTCGCCAGCTGCGCCTCCGGCCTTATCCTTGCTCTGGCTGCTGCTTTGGCTGTTGCTCTGACTGCCACTCTGGCTTCCTGTATTAGTAGCTTTATTTGCTTCCTTTTTGCCGCAGGCGGCCATCAGGCCCACCATGACAGATAATATCGCTATTATACAAATAAATTTTCTTATATTCTTCATGATATAAAACACTCCTTTACATTTATTCAGATAAAGCCTTATTAAATGCCTGCTCCAAATCGGCAATCAAATCCTCGATATCCTCCAGCCCTGCACTAATCCTGATCAGATTCTCAGGAATATCGGCAAGAAGTTTCTCCTCAGGCTCCAGCTCTCCATGGGTGGTCTGGGGAGAGTTGACTATCAGGCTGCGGGCATCTCCGATATTGACATGGTAGTGAAAGAGTTTCACTGAGTTCAGGAAGCTTTCTCTTTGCTCTGTTGTTCCCTTAAAGCCAAAGGAAAGAATTCCTCCTGTACCGTTTTTGAAATCCCTCTGTGCCAGCTCATGATATGGACTGTCCTCAAGCCCCGGGTATCTGACCCATTCCACAGCCTTGTGGTTTTTGAGGTACTGTGCCAATGCTGTAGCATTTTTCACCTGCTTGGCTATACGCTCGGACAGGGTTTCCAGCCCTATCAGAACAAGATAAGCATCAAACGGGGACAGGGCTGCCCCAAAGTAATTGAGATAATTAAAGCGTATCCTGCCTGTAAATGGAGAACCAGATGGTAAATGTCCTCTATAACCCGGAGGCCTCCGCTAAAGCCTGCATAGTTTGTTGTAAGCACCAGTCGATAAGGGCTTGGTATAGCAGCTGAAAGGAAATCATAGTCCTTTTCCTTTGCCAGCTCCTTATCCCAGCCGGAGCCTATAATCAAGCCCCTGCCCTTGTGACTGATTCCCCGGAGGATCTGGTGAGCCTTTCCTGCATCGGGCTCAAAGTATATGGGAATTTCCTTCTTGTTGCTGGTGCTTTGCAGATCGGCACGGATTGCATCCTGGAATTTCTCAGGTGTACCGTCGGTAACAAACTGCTCCTTGGGCACTATTCCTACCTCATGCAGCAGGAATTTGGATAAGGCAACCACGTAGCCTGCGTCATGCAGAATATGGGCATGGTTGGGAAGACCATATCTGAACTCCAGCAAAAAGGTTGCCAGATTATCTATTTCCTCATAATAGGCGTCAGACTCATGCTTGATAAAGGCACGTGCCGCCGCCTCATCAATTTGGGCTCCCTGGGAAAGGGCAAAGTCCAGTACCTGGTTCAAGAACTCGGTCGTTTCATTTGCCCCGATGGGAATATGATGGAACCAGGTATATTCCTGCCCATATCTGGCCTTAAGATTATCTGCTATCGGCTTGCCGTACCAGGGTGAAACAAGTACATTAAAGCCGGCAGCGGGTATGGTCTGCCACTCCTTTACTCCGCCACAATTGGGTCCAAACAGGACATTTGCCTTAAGACCCAGTCCTGCCAGCAATCTCTTGTATTCAGCGAGATTCCCCTTCCAGAAGGGATCCTGATAGGGTATGGAGGCGATTAAATTCACGGTGTTTTTCTCCGATTTGAATTCATATTCATCTTCAAAGCGGCTTACATACTGATCTATAATGGCATTTACCACCAGGCTGTGGGCTTCAAAATTGTTGGCCTTAAAGCCCGCTGTTTCCACCGATACGATCGGCTTTCCCTCCTCAGCAAATTCAGCCACCAGACTGTCAACATCATCTCCTACGATACCTGCGGTGCAGCCAGTCATAACCACCTGTAAATCGGTATCCAGCACCTTATAGGTGTTTTTGATAATTTCCCTCAGCCTGTTTATGCCGCCAAAAACAACCTCCTTCTCGGTAAAGTTCGTGCAGGGTGATGTGCAGCCGCCCGCATATCCGGTGGACCTTTCAAAAAATCCGGCTATCATTTCACCGCAGCCCGGGCCGGAATGTAGAATCGGTACAGCCCTCGGGATTGCCACCACGCTCTGCAGTGCGCCTATAGCGCAGGTATAACGTTCCTGCTCAATCAGTCCCGACTTGCTCATTTTATACGCCTCCCTTCAGGAAATAATCCGGTGCCTGCTGTAGCCACCATTTGGTATATGGATTTATGGCATGCTTTTGCAGGTTCTTTACAAACTCGTCGTTTTCCAAAACCTCAAGTATACGCTCGCCGTAGTTAACCAGCCCTTCGTAGCCCATGGAGTAGTGCTCGTCACCCACCAGAAGTGACGGGATGCCAAGCTTAGCACCCCAGAGGGTCATGCCTCCGTGTCTGGCAAGAAGCAGATCCGGCCTGATACGGTTAAGAGCATTGACCAGCTCAAACTCCTGCTTGTTGCAGACATTGAAGTTAGTCACATTGCCGTAGTCGGCAACCCGCTGCGCCAGCTGGTCATTTTCCTTACGGCCGCTGTCATATATAGGGTCATGGTGGAAGATAGCCGCACCTATTGCCTTGATGCCCAGCTCGCCCAGCACATCCAGCAAGGCATGCCCGTGGGCCGCACCGGCTGTGACATAAGCCGTCTTACCCTGAAGCTTCCTGCGAAGCTCTTCTATTTTCAGCAGATACTTTTCCTTCTTTTCTGCGATTATTTTCTCAGCGATGTCCTCCTTTCCAAGGATTTTACCCAGAGCCCTGAACCACCTGTCGGTCTGAGCAATACCGTAGGGAGGTGCCGCAGGGATTTCAGGAACACCAAAGTCCTGTTCCAGTACAGCCCCCAGATAGCTTCCCAGAGTTGAGCAGGCCTGAACCGTTGCAGCGGCTTCGCTGGCAAATTTAAGCCCGTTTACCGTGGAATAGGGGGTGATGAAATTGGGCTTTGCGCCAAAGGGGGCGAACCAGTCTGAGAAGACATCGCTGCCCCAGAAGTTGATAACATTTATCATGTCATCCCGTCTCTGTCTCGGCTTTTGTATCAGCTTGCGGGCTATGCCGTGGTAGGCCGCATCAAAGCCTGTGGTCCATACCTTTGAGCGGAAGCCCTCACAGAAGATTGCCACAACCGGGATGCCTAATTCCTCTTCAGCCTCGTTGCAGACGCTTTCCACATCATCTCCGATTATTCCTGCAGCACATGTGGTCAGCACAAATATGGCATTAGCCTGCGTACGTTCATATACTTCACGAATGGTATTTGCCAGCTTGATATTCCCTCCGTAAACAGTATCCTTTTCCTTTAAATTCGTGGTGAATATATGACGGGGTGTAGGACGCCCCAAGCCCCGCAGAGGTGCATTAACCCTGTAGGTAAATGCAAATTCATGCAGGCAGGAGGCGCAGCCAACCGGCCCATGGCTGATTACGGCTGCATCCTGTATCAGCACCGTCATGCAGGCAGCCTTTGAGGTGGCGCAGCCAAGACACTGGCTAAAGGAACGCTCCTTATCCTTAAGGCCTGAGTAGCTGGCTTCAACCAGCCCTTTTGCGTCCCCCTGATAACCGGTAATTGAATTTATTCTTATTTCCCTAATCTGAACTTCCGGGAGGGTTAAATTGATTTTTGACATTAGTTATCACTCCATTCGCTAAAGATTCGATTGATTTTGTACTCATTCGATATGTACGGCGATCCTGCAGGGGCGCTGCTCCCAGCCTCCTGTAAAAGCTCTCTGCCGCCTTATTGTCCTCCAGCACATACCAGTCCAGGCGCTGAGCCCCCATCTGTAAGGCAATTCCGGCCAAAGCTCTCATAAGGGCCTTGCCTATACCTTTGCCCCGGTAAAGCTCGCGAACATACAAGTCCTCCAGAAAGAGGTTTTGCCTGCCGCAGAAGGTGGAATACACCGGATAAAAGAGGGCAAAGCCTGCGGGTCTGTCGCCATATTCGGCAATCAGGACAGATGCCTGCTTTTTATTGAAAATAGTGTCCGTCAGCTCTTCCTCGGTGGCTGTTATCTGATCAGCCATTCCTTCAAATTCAGCCAGCTCCCTGATCAGAGAATATATCAGCTCACTGTCGGACAAATCGGCATATCGAATATTTATACTCATGAAAAGGCCACCTCAAATGCCTGCTGCAAATCAGCTATTAGATCCTTCGGGCTCTCAAGACCCAGAGACAGACGGATTGTATCTGTAGACAGCCCTGTCAGTTCGCGCTGTTTGTGTGTCAGCTCAACATGAGTGGTTTCGGTGGGGTTAATAATAAGTGAGCGAGCGTCTCCTATATTAGCCTGATAACTGAAAACCTTTGTTGCAGCCAGGAATTTACGCTTCTGCTCCTCTGTCCCTTTAAAGCCGAAGGATACAACCGCACCTGCCCCCTTAGGGAAGTATTTATCTGCCAGGGCCTTATAGGGATTATCCTTGGCATAAGGGTGGCGAACCCATGAAACATGCTCATTTTGCTCCAGATACTCTATAACAGCCTTAGCGTTGGCCACCTGCTTTGCCACCCTCTCCGACAGTGTTTCAAGCCCAAGCAGTACCAGATAAGCATCAAATGGAGATAAGGCCGCTCCCAGGTAATTAAGGTGCAAAGCCCTCAGGCGTCCGGTAAAGGGCTCATTCGGAAATACATCCAGAATGCTTCGCTCCCTGTCATCAGCATCCCTCAAAAACCACAGCGGTTGCAAAAAATGCTCATAGTTTCCATTGCCGTAATCAAATTTTCCGCTTTCCAGAACTACGCCCGCTATAACATTTCCATGCCCGGTCAGCCCTTTTGTAGCCGAATACACGACGATATCTGCTCCATAATCAAAGGGATTAAGCAAATATGGTGTAGCCAGGGTGTTGTCAACTATCAGCAGGATACCGGCCCGGTGTGCTACAGCTGCAATTTTTTCAATGTCCGGTATTGTGGCGAAGGGATTACTCAGGCTTTCTATAAAAATCGCGCGAGTATTTTCTTTTATCCCTCGCTCAAACTCGCTTATATCATCCGGATTTTCAACTATATCAACCTCCAGGCCGATATCCGGAAATAGGGAGGAATAGGCATCCAGGCTACCGCCATATAGCCGGGCGCTGCTGAGAATCCGGCCACCCTTTCCTGCCGCATTAAGCAGGCTGTAGGATACTGCCGCCATTCCGGAGGCCAGAGCTATTGCTGCTGCAGCTCCATGCAGCTGGCTTAGGCGCTTTTCCAAAACATCCACTGTCGGATTGGATAGCCTTGTATATATAGGATCACTTTCCGAAAATGAGAAGAGCCTATCTGCTCGGTAGCTGTCACCGAGAGTGAAGGCAGCGGTCTGATATATAGGAACGGAAACCGCATGATTATGCTCCGCAGAGTTATATCCTCCCTGAACCTTTAAGGTGTCAAATTCATATAATCTACTCATTTATACCCCTCCGAAAAATTTTATAACAGCGCATATGTCATTGCTTAGTGTTTTACTTATATTATTCCTTATCTTTTCAGGACTCCACGCCATTTACCTTGATTACATATTTATGATATATGTTTATATCTTAAAAAAATATACTAATATAACCTTCCATCTCTCATCTGATAGATTCGGTAGCCATAGGCTATAATATCCGGATCATGGGTAACCAATAAAACCGATACTCCTTCGGCTGCCGCCCGGCTGAAAAGCTTCATCACATAGCCGGCACTTTCAGTGTCCAGGTCGTTGGTGGGCTCATCTGCCAGCAATAGCTTTGGATTATTTATAAAAGCCCTTGCTATGGCAACCCTCCTGAGCTCACCACCCGATAAACTCTTCGGATAGGCATTTGCGAGATGCTCTATACCAATTTCCTTTAGCAAAGCCAGGGCCCGGTCACGGGCATCGCCCCTGCGTCTGTGCAAAAAATAGGGCAGGCGCACATTATCCAGTACCGTAAGGTTTGACAAAATACTGTATCCCTGAGGGATAAAGCCAATCTTTTCGTTGCGAAGGGCTGATAAATCTCTGTCTGATAGTGACATCAAATCGCTGCCGTCAAATACCACCTTTCCCGAGCTGGGACTAAGCAGTCCTCCTATAAGGTTGAGCAGGGTGGTCTTTCCGCTTCCTGAACGGCCTGCGATTATGGCAAAATCGCCTGAATTAAGTGATAGACGCACGTCCCTCACCGCATAAAAGCTTTTGTCGCCATAGGAGTATTTTTTGCACAGGTTAGTAAGTTCCAGCAGCATTTACTCACCCTCCCTGAAAGTAAGATAGGTTTGGGGGCGACATAGCTTTACTGCCAGATAGGCTGACGCAGTGGGTCCTACGGCTACTGCAGTAATTAGCGAGCCTGTCAGCAGGGTCGCTATCCATATGGGAGAGGGCATAAGGTAAGGCAAGCCTATGCGGTCGGCGATATAGACATTAAAGGGAAATACAATCGCAGCAGCTATGCCGGTTCCTATTACGCCACCCATTCCGCTGATATACAGCGACTCCCAAAGCAGGATAGCTGCAAGTCTTTTTCTTGTGGCCCCCAGCAAACGCAAGGTGGCAAATTCCTTTTTGCGCTCGTTTGCAGTAGCTGAAAAGACCACAGATAAAATGAGGAGAGTTATGACTAAAAAAGTAATTGCAAACAGTTTAAAAAAGCTGATGAAATTGCCAAGGCTCCTTGAAATGCTGCCGATTAACCCCTGGGTCTTAATTATCTGAACACCATCCATACTCCTGCGGATATCGGTAATCAGCCGTTCTATGCCATATCCGTCCTTAACCTTTATCAGTACAGATGAAATGCTGCCCTCAGGGTCAGTACCTGCAAGGAAATTAAGTCCCTTTTGTCTTGCCCTCTGATATAGATCCTTAATTGTCTCTATGGATGCAAATACGCTTTGATCAAGTCCTGTTCCGGTTTCATCAAGCCTTGCGGCAACAGGATAATCCTTATCGAAGAACCTGATATGCTTATTATCCTCAAGCTCAATATCGCTTCCCACTATCAGGGCACCCTTTTCAATATTTCCTCCGACAGATTCTTTAATCCAGGGGCTGATGGTAAAATCGCTTGCCGGATCGATGCCTATTATTTGTACAGGGACTGAACAGCAGGATGCGCTCAGGGCTGTAAGATAAAACTGGGTCGATAGCTTTGAGATTCCGTCCAGCTCTTTTAGCTTATCTGCAATTCCTTTATCAAAATAAAAATATGAGGGTTTTCCTGTCAAAAGAAGAGCCTTCTGATCCGACTCATGGCCAAGGGGTACCACTATCAAATCCGCACCAAATCTGGCTTCCAGCCCGCCCAGACCATTTTTCAGGCTAATACTCACCAGACTTCCCCCGAAAAGCACGAAGGATAAAACCGATACCACTATTGTCAATGCATATGTGCGAAAAGGCTTTCTTTTTAGGTTGAATCTGGAGAGCTTATGTGGGGTCAATGCCTGTGCCATCCCTTATCTCCCCCTTATTTCCCTGTTTGAATAAATACAAGGTATTTACGGCAGTAAAGAAAACAAGTAAAATGCTTATTATGGCTATAGACGGCAGAGTTAGGCTTCGGCAACTCATATGTACCTTAGAGCAAACTCCTGTTATGGCATTGGGAAAAAGAATTGCCAGTACAGCCAGCAGGCCTGTTGCAGCATTTAGCCATAATCTGATTTTTTTGCTCTTTGTTATCAGAGTGAGCGCACCGACAGCTATTATTAGAATTCCTAAGATCAGCTCAGCCTTGGCTGTATTATGACAGCGCATGACCATCATGCCGCCCTTGCAAACCGGAAATAATAAATAAGGTCCAGTTGCCAGCAATAAGCCGGCTGCAATAAAGACAATGCCTGACAAGAATTTGCTTTTCAAATTGATACACCTCTCTTAAAACAGATTTTTGGAGAGATACCTTTCCCCCCGATCAGGCAGAACCGTAACAATGGTCCCGCTTTCAATACGCCTGGCAAGCTTGCGGATTGCAGCTATATTTGCTCCTGAGGATGAGCCTGCTATTATCCCTTCCTTGCGGGCAAGCAGCCTGGCTTCATCAAATGCTTCATCATCATTTATTTTAATTACCTCATCCACAAGGGACATATCCATCGTGTCTGCTATGAAGTCGTTTCCTATACCCTCTATATTGTAATCGCCATGCTCTCCACCGCCCATCGTCGAACCTACAGGGTCGGCAAGCACAGCCTTGATATCCGGCTTTTGCTCCTTCAGGTAACGGACTATTCCTGTAAAGGTACCGCCGCTTCCGGCTCCTGCAACAAAATAATCTATCTCAGCCCCCAGGTCAGCCCAAATCTCAGGGCCGGTGGTTTCATAATGTGCCAGAGGATTGGCCGGATTACGAAACTGCTCAAGCGATATGGCATTCGGGATAGACCGTCTGATTTCCTCAGCCTTTTTTTCCGCTCCCAGCATTCCTTCTTCACGGGATGTATTAATAACCTCCGCTCCCAGCGCTCGAAGCAGGGCCTGCTTTTCCTCCGAGAATTTCTTTGGCACCACCATAATTAAGCGATAACCCCGGTTAAGAGCCGCAAATGCAATGCCCAGTCCTGTATTTCCGGCAGTCCCCTCCACAATTGTACCGCCCGGGACCAAAAGGCCTCTTTTTTCGGCATCCTCAATCATATATTTGCCGATTCGATCCTTTACGCTTCCACCCGGATTATACAGCTCCAGCTTAGCGTATACACGGATGCCTTCAGGAAAGCCCGAATGGCGAAGCCGAACAAGGGGGGTGTTTCCTATAAGCTGTTGCATGTCTTCATATAACATAGTTTTTGCTCTCCTTTAATCAATACTCCGCTCCCTTATGACATCATTTACTGTTCCTATATGGTATACGGCATCATTTTTTTGCTCCATCAATTGCAGAAAGTAAATCATCCAGCAAATCATCAGCATTTTCTATTCCAACTGATAAACGAACCAGGGTATCTGTAATGCCAACCTGCCGGCGGATTTCTTCGGGAATGGAGGCATGTGTCATGCTGGCAGGATGGCATACCAGGCTTTCAACTCCGCCCAGGCTTTCTGCAAGAGCAATAAGCCTTAGGCCTTCAAAGAATTTTTTTATATCATAATTATCCAGCAGCTCAAACGAAATCATGGCCCCGCCGTTTTTTGCCTGCTTTTTTTGTATCTCAGCGCCCTGTGCGTCCGGCAGTCCAGGATAATAAACCTTTTTTACAGCCGGATTGTTCTGCAGGGCTTTTGCTATTTTTTCAGCATTAGCCACATGAGCTTCCATACGGACCGCAAGGGTCTTAATGCTGCGGATAAGCAGGAAGGAATCAAAGGGTCCGGCTACGGCTCCCACCGCATTTTGGATAAAATGCAGCCGCTGTGCCAAAATTTCATCCTTAACCGCCACAAGACCGGCAATCAGGTCGCTGTGTCCGCCCAGATATTTGGTGGCGGAATGTACAACTATATCTGCACCAAGCTCCAAGGGACGCTGCAGATAAGGTGTCATGAAGGTATTGTCAACTATGGTCAGGATACCATTTTCCTTTGCCAGCCTTGCCACTGCCGCTATATCAGTGACTGTCAGCAAAGGATTGGCAGGCGACTCCAGCAGCAGAGCCTTCACGTCCGGACTGATGGCATTTTTAAGTGTCTCCAAATCGCTGGTATCCACAATCTTATAGTTCAGCCCGAATTGCTTATAGATTTTATCCAGTATCCGGAAGGTTCCGCCATATACGTTACTGGAAATAATTACGGTATCCCCAGCCCGGAAAAGATGTAAAACCGCATCAATGGCTGCCATGCCGGATGAAAAGGCAAATCCGTGTGTCCCTCCCTCCAGCTCTGCAATCAAGGCCTCCAGGGCAGCCCTGGTGGGATTGCCGGTTCGGGAATATTCCCATTTTGAACGGGGCTTGCCAAGGCCATCCTGTTCATAGGTGGAGGTTTGGTATATGGGGGTGTTCACCGCACCGGTTGCATAATCCCCATAAATACCTCCATGTATAACAGCCGATTCAATGTGCTTATAAGAAGCCAAGCTTTTCATCCCTTTCAATAAAATAATGAATATGTATTTTCATCTATTTATCCTGTCAAGCAGTTTAAAAATTTTAAAAGCTTGATACTTTTTATTAACCAACATATAGCACGACATAAACCCAAATTACTCAGAGAGCTTTGCAGGAATTACGGCTCCATTGTATTTTTCATTAATAAACTGTCTGGTTTCATCTGACTGCAGAGCCTTAACAAGGGCGACTATGGCAGGATTGTTCAGATCCTCCTCACGGACCGCTATGATATTGGCATACGGGCTGTCGCCGCCTTCACTGAATAATCTTTCGGATGTAATCTTTGCCTCCAGCACCTTGTTGGTGTTGGTGATAAAGAAATCATAATCTGCCTTTGTAGGTATAATCTGAGCCGAATCCAGCTCGACAATCTCAAGTGGACGCAGGTATTCCTCTATATCCAGAACAGATGCGCTTAAGGAGTTGGCGGTTTCAGTATTCAGCCTGATAAAGCCATTTTGCTCAAGAATACGCAGGGCTCTGTATTCATTGGTTCCGTCATTGGGAATTGCCACTACCGCATTGTCCGGAATTTCCTCCTTGCTGCTGTATTTGTCGGAATAAGCTGTTATAGGCTCAACATGGATGTCTCCGGCATTTTTAAGGTTAAAGCCGTTAACAGAATTCCACTCATTCAGATAAGGCTCATGCTGGAAGAAGTTGAAATCTATTTCACCTTTTGCAAGCTTCTCATTGGTGGTATTGTCAGCAGCTGTTGCCACCAGCTCAACGATTATGCCCTGTTCCTGAAGCTTGGGGGCTACAAATTCAATAAGCTCCGAATGCGGTACCAGATCTGCGATACCCTTGATTGATATAGTTTCATTTGCTGCTCCATCTGATGAAGCCTCTCCCCTGTTGTTGTTTGTGCTGCTATTGCCTGTGCTGCCAGCTGCAGTGCTGTTTGCCTGCTTTGCATTATCCTCCTTGCCTGATTGTGAATTATTATCCTTGCCGCAGGCGGCAAAAAGGGCAATTGATAAAATTAATGTGAGAATAAAGAGCAAATTCCGTTTTTTCATTTTTTATACTCCTCCTTAAATTAATTTTCTCTTCTTTAATATTTGCTTGGATGTAAAATTGCCAAACCACTGAACCAGTTGAACAAGAGCGATCAAAACATAGACTGCTGCAAACAAAACATCATGCTGGAAGCGCTGATAACCGAAGCGCACCGCAATATCTCCGATTCCACCTGCCCCAAACATACCGGCCAGTGCTGTCATCGAAATAACAGCTATAACTGCTACCGTAAAGCCTCGTATCAAGGAAGGCAGGGTCTCCGGCAGCAATATTCTGTATATGATTTGCAGATTGGTGCTTCCGATGCTCTTTGCCGCTTCAATCTTTCCTTTTGAAATTTCCAGCAGACTGCTTTCCACAATACGTGCGTACATTGGAATACAGCTGGCGGCTATAGCTATAATACAGGCATTGGTTCCATAGGATTTTCCAAAGAACAGCCTTGAAACCGGAATCATAAGAATAATCATTATCATCTGCGGCAGGGAGCGCAGGCAATTGATAAACCAACCGGAGGCCGAATATAAGAATTTAACCGGAACCAGACCGTCAGGGTTGGTTACTGTAAGCAAAATCCCCAGCAGCAGGCCAAACACCAGCATTATTACCGAAGACAGGGCTGTCATATATAAGGTCTCCCAGATGGCCGGCGTAAGCCTCTCCCATATTCTTGGGGAAAAAGATCCTTTTATCACTTCCCAGAGAGGGGTATCAAGCAAGCTCATGCAATCACTCCTTTGCTAGTTGAATTAACATAAAGCATTAAATACCGCTGCCATATTCCAGATCAGTTTTCTGGAATTCGGTATAAACCCTGGCAAAGAGAGCTCCGGTATGACTGTGGGGATTGCTGAAAATATCCCTGACCGCCCCCACTTCTATGATCCGGCCATCCTCCAGAACCGCCATCCGCTCACAGCTGTAGCGTATCGCATCCAGCTCATGGGTAATCATCAGTATCGTAATACCTGTGCTGCGGTTGATTTCCTTCAGCAAATCCAGTATTTGCAAAGTAGTCTGGGGATCCAGGGCGCTGGTAGCCTCATCACTTAACAGCAGCTGGGGCCTGTTAACCAGGGCCCGCGCTATACCAACCCGTTGCTTTTGTCCTCCTGACAATGCTCCCGGGTAAGCGTCCAGCTTATCTGCCAGGCCCACCAGCTCTGCCGTTTCCAGAACTCTGCGGCGGATTTCGGCTCTGGGAACATTACTTATTTCAAGAGGATAGGAAATGTTATGATAGACATTCCTGGCTTCAAATAAATTAAAGGTCTGAAAAATCATTCCTATCTTTCTTCTTTCTTTCAGCAGTTCCTTTTTTGAAAGCTTCAGAATATCTACCCCTCCCACCTCGATGTTGCCTGCATCCGGAGTTTCAAGCCGGTTTATACATCTGGCCAGGGTAGACTTGCCTGCTCCAGAAAATCCGATAATTCCGAATATCTCTCCCTTATGTACCGTAAGATCAATTCCCTTAAGCACCTGAACCGGACCATTATGTGAGTGAAAGGTTTTATACAAGCCGGAAATTTTAATATACTCTTCCATAACACCTATACCGCACACGGTCATATCTGACCTTGAAATCAGTGCTTCTCCTTTCCACAGATTTTAAAAAAAGCTCATCACATGCTTAAGAAACACAAATCTTATGGCCAGTGATAAGATAGTTTGATAATAATTCATGTCAGTCCGGTTAGCTCCCGATAAAGTATCTGTCTTATTGTCATTGCATATTTTACATATATATCATATATTTCATGTTGACATTATATGTTTAGCATCTTGAGATGTCAATATTAATTTAAAGAAATTTGATAGATTTGCACTATTAGCTAAATATTTGCTGCCTTTGGCATGTCTTTTTGTGCAAGATTAATATTACATATATGTTTAGTATGATTTGAAGAGTCATAGGCCTCATGAGATATGTTTATAGAATGAGATTAATTATAAATAGTGATACTAAAGCTTTAAATCCTTGCTCAAATAAAACCTGGAATAATCATTAGTCCTGCTGCCCGGCTGGAATGTGTGGCCGTCGGGCGCAACCGGATTGTCTTCCTCAACCGCTAAATAAAAACCGGCATCTTCAGAAGCTCCTGCTCCCGATGATACCGGTAATAGATCGTATCTTATCGTTTCATGTCTAAAAGCTTATCATGTTGTCTTAAGCTTATTATAATTATAAATATAAGAAATTTTCAGCTACTATACTACAGACCGCAAAAGGCTTTTTCCATCCGGTCCAGAGCCTCCTGCAGCAAACTTCTGGGACAGGCTATATTCATTCGCTGGAATCCCACGCCTCCTGCTCCGAACATCGTGCCTGTATCCAGCCAAAGCCCCGCCTTTTTCACAAAAAGCTCATCAAGCTCTTTATCAGTCAGGCCCAGTGCTCGAAAATCCATCCAGATAAGGTAGGTTCCCTCAGGCTCCACCAGGTGCACCTTCGGGAGCTTTTCCTCCAGAAATTTGCGCACCAGCGCCAGATTACCTTCAAGATATTTTATAAGCTCCTCAAGCCAGGCCTCACCCTCTTCATAAGCAGCCTGACATGCCAGAAGGCCCATCAGATTTGGCTGGCTGTAGCCGGTTTTGGCTATCTCCCTTTTAAATATACGGCGCAGTTTTTCATTCGGTATAATAATGTTGGATATTTGCAGCCCTGCAAGATTGAAGGTTTTTGTAGGAGCAGTACACAGGATGCAGTTTTGGGCAAACTCAGGACATATCGCAGCAAATACCTTATGCCTATAGCCTGTATATACAAAATCGGCATGAATTTCATCAGCCACCACATATACTCCATATTTAGCGCATAGCCTGCCCACAGCTGTCAGCTCCTTTTCGCTCCATACCCGACCGACAGGGTTGTGGGGGCTGCAGAGGATAAAGAGCTTTACTTGTTCATCTATTATCTGGCGCTCCATCTCCTCCAAATTCATCCTGTAACGGTTATCCTCCAATATTAGCTGATTAACAATCAGACGGCGGTTATTCACCTTAATTACGCTTTCAAAGGGATAATAAACCGGCTGCTGTATCAAAACCGCATCACCCGGCTGGGTCAAGCCACGGATGGCAGCGCATATGGCAAATACAACTCCCGGTGTCTTTACCTGCCATTCAGGCCGGATCTCCCAGTCAAATCGCTTTTTATACCATTTTTTTAAGGAATTAAAGTATCCCCCATCAGCCGCATCGCTATATCCGAAAACCCCATGCCTTATTCTCTGAGCCAAAGCATCCAGCACGGCAGGGGGTGAGGCAAAATCCATATCTGCCACCCATAAGGGAAGGATTTCATCCGGCATTCCTCTTCTGGCTGCAAAATCGTATTTTAGGGAATGGGTTCCTCTCCTGTCTATGACAGTGTCAAAATCAAACATGTCAGTTCCCTCCCCCAAGCGCCTGACTTAAATCCTTGATCAGGTCATTTGCAGACTCCAGACCAACCGACAGTCTGAGTAAACGGTCATCAATACCCTTTGCCGTCCTTTCCTCCTCCGGTATATCGGCATGAGTCTGCAGCATAGGATAGGTTATCAGGCTTTCAACACCGCCCAGGCTTTCGGCATACTGAATTATCCTCACCCTTTCCAGGATTTTGCGGGCAGTTTCTGCGCTGTCCACCTTAAAGGAAAGCATGGCCCCAAAGCCGCTTGCCTGCTTCCTACTAATTTCATAACCGGGATGCTCAGGCAACCCGGGGTAATAAACAGCCTCCACCTGCGCCTGCTGTTTCAGCCAATTTGTAATTCTTATGGCGGTCTCCTGCTGGCGCTCCAGTCTTAACGGAAGAGTCTTAATTCCTCGAATCAGCAGCCAGGAGTCAAAGGGAGACAGGCATGCTCCGATGGTTTTGCTTATAAACTGCAGCTTCTCAGCCAGATTAGCGTCCGACACCACTAAAAATCCTGCCAGAGTGTCATTGTGGCCTCCCAGGTACTTAGTTCCGCTGTGCAGCACCACATCCGCCCCAAGCAACAAGGGCTTTTGAAAATAAGGGGTAAGGAAGGTATTGTCAACAATCAGAAGAAGTCCATGCTGCCTGCACAAGCCGGCAACAGCCTCTATATCGGTAACATGCATCATGGGATTGGTGGGAGTTTCGATAAAAACAGCCTTAGTTTGTGCCTTTATGAGACCTTTTAGCGCATCCAAATCCGAAGTATCCACATAATCAAAGCTCAGCCCGTTTTTCTCCGAGATATGGTGAAACAGGCGAATGGAGCCTCCATACAGATCATCGGAAGCAATTATATGGTCTCCGGGCGAAAAAAGCTCCATCAATGTGGTTACTGCCGCCATGCCTGATGAAAAGGCCAGGGCAGCCACTCCATCCTCCAGCCTGGCAACGGTTTCCTCCAAATACTCCCGGGTGGGGTTTTGCGCACGGCTATAATCAAAGCCTGTGCTTTCTCCAACAGCGGGATGGGCAAAGGTTGCGGACTGGAAAATAGGAACACTAATAGCTCCTGTTGTATCATATTTTTTATCACTTCCATGAATACAAATCGTTGAAAAATCCATAGGCTTCTCTCCATTAGCATAACTATTTTATCAAATGTAGAACATCATAGCGTTATTCTCCTTATGCTTCTCTGCCTCACTTACCAAATCGGCAATAGTAATAGAGCTTAAGGTTTGCCTTACATTTCTGTCCAATATATTAAACGCAGATAACCGCATAGCCATCTCGATATCCGGGGCTTTTTCCTGGACGGTTTCCTGTGTTTGCTCAAAAAGAGAGCTCTCAACAGCCAGAAGCACATCCAGTACGGTTATCTGCCCGGGCATTCGTGTTAGCTGATAGCCGCCCTGGGCACCTTTTGTAGAGCTGACGATTTCAGCTTTTTTCAGCAAGGCAAATACCTGCTCCAGATATATTTTGGATATCCCCAGCTTCTCAGAAATACTAATTACAGTAATATGTTCTCCCGAATCATATTGCTGCGCCATGCTGATAACCGCAGCAAGGGCATAACGGCCTTTTGCTGATACTCTCATTTCTTAATCACTCTTTTCATATATAAATAGTATGTATTATATGATAATGGAAAAATACTGCATTGTCAATATCAAGTTTTCCGTAAATAGTAGGAGATGTTTTCCGTAAATAGTAGGAAATGCTTATGCAATAAAAATACTGTTGGATGACGTATTAGGAATTATACTCCAAAAAAAATCGGTATACTCCTCCTTATAACTGTATAACTGATTTATGATATCGTATACTTGGTAGTGACTTGAACAACTTTATAATGGAAAGGTGATTTTTGTGTATTATTCGTTTCTTCACACGCATAATGTTTTTGCATGATTAATATCTTTGTAGAGAAACTCGCCTCATGCTCAATAGACTAAAATCCATAATATAAAGCTGAAGCTTTCGCCTCAGCTTATGTTCAAAATATTGCGCCAACATTTGCTAAATGTCTATTTTGCTTATTTATTTTTTATATTATGTCATATTTCTTTTAATATGTCTATCGCAAGTGTGCAGTCGTCTATTCTCTCTACGCTATAACGACTAGTCTGTGACTCTTTTGTCTCCCCAAAAAATTTTTTGATAAGTTGCTTTGAATTTATATTCAATCCATCTACAGCTTCGCCTTTGTATTTACGCCTCACAGGTCGTAGGGAGTTTTTGTCCTTGTTGTTACTGAAACGCAAGCCAATCTTCACTACTTTATTACCATTCCTGCCTTGTATTACATTTACCCATTCATACTGATAGATGTTGTCTATTAAGTCGCAGGCGTCAGCATTTAGCGCAATCCGCCCTTGTCCTATGCTAGCAATCGCCTCTCCCGCTCTTCTTGCTTATGTCGTTATTCTCTCTTTTCCTCCTGCACCACCACGTAATACCATCTTACGCCGCCTTGTTCTGTGTCTATTAATTATATGCGTTTGTTTTCGCTTGCGCGAATTTATTTTTGCTTCTATTAATATTTAACATGCTCTTTCTCAACCACTTGTCAACCTGAAGTTTAAATGTTGTTCATTTCTTCATCATGTTGTGCGAGAGCAAACTCACATCTCATGTTATAACTATTTCTCAAACTTCTTTTACGTCTTAATCACTATTGTCAACATAATAATCTTACATCCAAATACGTCTATTTGACTTCTACTATTTACCTTTCAAATTCTATGTATTAAAAACCATATAAAAAACTTCTTGAATTCACCATCCAAAAGTTAGCCAATTCCTCACAAATAATTCATCATTAATGTAACTTTTCATAATTGAAATATCATAAAAAATGATCCTAAGAACAGGATCCTAAAAGGCATTAATGTTCTGTACTGTCTATTGCATAATATAAATGCCCTATAAAAACTTATTTCACTGGCATTAATACAAAATGTACCGCGACATATTTATAATATTTCCTTCATTATATTGTGAGCCAAAAAAAGCGATATGCCGAAGCATACCGCCTGTAAATTTTATTCTACTGTGTAAAGCATAAGGGCAATATGCCGAGGCATATTGCTTATAAATTCTACTACTCTACTGTATAAGGCATAAGAGCGATATGCCGAGGCATATCGCTCAATATAATTATTCTACTGTGTAAGGCATTAATGCGATATGCCTTGCTCTCTTCACAGCTACTGTCAAAGCTCTCTGATGCTTTGCGCAGTTGCCGGTGATTCTTCTGGGAAGAATCTTTCCTCTTTCAGAAACAAATCTCTTTAATTTATTAACATCTTTATAATCAATGCCTGTTTGATTCTTGTCGGCACAGAAAACGCAAATCTTCTTCCTTCTGCGTCCAACGGGCTTTCTCTTTACCTGAGCTTCACCCTTGTCATCATTGCCGTTAGTCTTCTTGACTGCCATGACACAACCTCCTTATCCGAAATAATTTATATATGACATAAATTCAGGAAATTTTTAATTGAATGGTAATTCTTCGTCTATACCATCGGGAATGTTCATAAAGCCATCCCCCATTGCTGTGCTGGGCTCAGGGTAGCCGGTACGGCTAACATTTGACTGGTAACCGGAATCTGCATTACCGCTGCTGCCTTTGCTTTCAGCAAATTCTATTTCTTCTGCTACTATATCGGTCGTATACACCTTCTGTCCATCCTTATTGGTATAGCTCCCGGTCTGTATTCTGCCGGACAGAACCATCTTCATGCCCTGCCGGAAATACTTTTCCACAAACTCTGCCTGTTTGCCAAATGCAACACAACCTATAAAATCTGTCTCACCCTGTTCGCCGGCTCTTCTGAACCTGCGATCTACCGCCAGAGTAAATCTGGCAATAGCCATTGAATTCTCTCCCTGGGAATATCTTACCTCAGGATCTCTGGTTAAACGACCTATCAATATAGCTTTATTCATTAAAAATAGACCTCCCTTTCGTTCAACGCCTTAGGGAAACATCCAAGCAAACCAATAAATATTGGTTATTAAGCGTCTTTTCTGACGCACAGATATCTGATAACATTGTCCATAATACGAACTCTCTTCTCAACTTCGCCTGGAACTGTGGTATCAGCATCAAATTGGATGAAATAGTAGTAGCCTTCCTTCATTTTCTGAATCTCATAGGCTAACTTCTTCTTACCCCAGTCTTCAACATTAGTAACTGTGCCTCCAAATCTTGCAATAAGATCTTTAGCAGCCTCTAATGTAGCAACTCTGGCTTCATCCTCGATTTTTGCGTTTACAACTAAGGCTAATTCGTATTGATTCATAGTTGCTTAGCACCTCCTTCTGGTCTTCTGGCCCTTTTCTAATGCAATTTTGACCGACGAAGAAAAGTCAAAGCCGCATTTAAAGAGCAAGGATTTCGTATAACATATCACAATTTAGTATGATAACACAATAACATAAAATTTACAACAACTTTTTCAATTAACAGCAACAGTTATAAAAATGCCGGCATAATCCGGCATAATGCACAATATTATTTATAATATTAATAGTATTCTGCTGCTTTATCCACCCAGGCTGACAATATCGGTATGCCTTTTTTGCAGGAGGGACAGGATATCCTCTGCTGCCATGTCCTTTGCCCTGTTTACAAAAATGGCTACAGGATAAGACTCCCTGCCCGCATTTCTTCTGCTGGTCCTTTGCTTTGCAGGCTTATATTTTGCGGAAAAGCTTGCCATGTTCCTGGGAATAATGGCAATTGCCTTTTTATTGTATATTGTAACTATTTTAAATTCCTTTATGTCATCAAATGAAATAAAGCCAAGGCCGCTTTCTTTTGAGTTATCTATTATTCCCTCTCTTGTAATGGTAAGCAGCCTTTTTTCCTTCACAGCCTCCAGCAATGAATCTATAAGAAAAAATGAAATTATAACCGCCATAATCAGTCCGGGCAGCCAATAGGCAGCTATAGCATGTTCAAAGCCGTATATTACCAATGCTATTGCGGTTACGAAAATAGTCATATTTATAAATGACCTGATTATAGCCTTGTAATTTATCTCTTCAATTATTATATCCTGCATTGTTTCCTCCTGCTTATAGGTTTGCAGCTTGTGCCTTTGCGTAAAATATATACGTTATATTCAGCAAATTCATCAATAATCCTTAACCTTGTCCTCATCTTCATCCTCGTCATCAAACAGCTTATCTATATTTCTGATAACAACCTCATATGTAGAGCTGTCATTGGCGGTAACAGTCACCCTGTCTCCAACCTTATGATGCAGTATGGCCTTGCCCAGCGGCGAATCTATGCTAATTCTTCCCTTAAGGGGATTTGACCTTATAGTTGTCACAAGCTTAATAATTTCCTCCTCATCATCGGCCGGATAATATAAGGTAACCCTGTCATTAATGCCAACCTCATCATCCTGTGAGCCTTCAGGAATGATGATTGCCGTCTTCAGCATTCTTTCCAGATATCTTATCCTGCTTTCATTCTGGTTCTTAAACTGCTTTGCCGCCTTATATTCAAAATTCTCACTTAAATCCCCATGAGCTCTTGCTTCCTTTACTTCCTCCAGAGCCTTCTTTCTTACAACGAGCTTGCGATATTCAATCTCCTCCTTGATTTTCATCAAATCCTTATATGTCATCTTATTATACATTCCCAGCCCCCACTTCCATCATATATTTTCTAGTCCTGATAATAATTGTAACCTCTTTTTATTTTTTTTCAAGATGACTGTAGTTAATAATTTTTAGCATTGCTGCGTTGCAGGATTAAAGTATTGTCATGACTTAATCATTGCTTTTTCCATTAATATATTTTATTAAAAAAATTTCAAAAAAGTACTTTACCTGTCGTAGTAATTGTGCTATATTATGATTACTACGACAGACAAAGTACGTCTGACGAAGTAAATCTGGAAGCTTATCTTCAGTATACGATATTTAATGAAAGGAGGACCCGATTTGATCAGCAGTGATGTTATCCGTGGCTATAATGATACCATAATACTGTCAATACTCCTGGATGGGGAATCATATGGCTACGAGATATCAAAAAGAATACGGGAGCTGTCCGAGGATAAGTATATAATGAAGGAAACCACGCTTTATTCAGCATTTTACAGGCTGGAGGCCAATAATTACATTGAATCCTTTTACGGCGAGGAAAGCTATGGCAAACGTCGTACTTATTATAAAATTACCTCCAAGGGAATAGAGTACTATAAGGAAAAATGCCGTGAATGGGAATTGACCAAGGATGTTATCAATCGATTTATAAAGGAGTGGAATGATAATGGAAACGATTAGGAATTATCTGGACAATGTATTTGCAAGATTGCCCAAGACAGCAAGAATTGCCGAGCTGAAAAGCAACCTTTTATCCACCATGGAGGATAAGTACAATGAGCTGAAGAGACAGGGCAAGTCGGAAAACGAGGCTATCGGCATCGTCATATCCGAGTTCGGCAATATTGATGAGCTCCTGAACGAACTGGGCATAGACAAGAATGAGGAGCCTGATGCCGCACCGGCAATTACCACAAAAGAGGCAGAGGATTATCTTAATGCAAAAAGAAAAATGGGCTTTTTGGTAGGCATTGGAGTATTCCTGTGCATTCTGGGCCCGGCATCGCTGATAACCCTTTACACATTATTTGAAGCCGATATAACCGGTGTAATCCTCCTGTTGGTTCTGGCAACCGTTGCAATAGGCTTGTTCATATATGCAGGTTTAAGCTTTGAACCCTACAAGTATATCGAAAATGGCGTACAGCTCCCTCTAAGTCTGGAAGCAGAATTAAAAAACAGATACAACCAATTCAGAGGAAGCTTTACCCTATTGCTTATTGCCGCAATATGCATGTTTGTTCTGTCACCCATAGCTATTTTTGCAGGATATATGATCAGTGATACAGGAGCCACCTTTGGTGTTGTTATTCTGCTCCTTATAGTCGCCACAGCGGTGTTTATCCTGATAAATATCAGCCTGATTAAGGAAAGCTATGAACGTCTGTTAAGGATTGGCGAGTACGATATTACACACAAGGCCAATACGGAGAAAAAAGATAAGGTCATCGGTGCTGTAGCCTCAGTCGTATGGCCACTGGCTGTTGCCGTATTCCTGTTATGTGGCTTTTTATATGACCTTTGGCATATTGCCTGGATAGTATTCCCTATAACCGGTATCCTCTTTGGCATGTTCAGCTCTGTATACAGCATATTAACCGACAAGAAATAAGCTTGCCCATTCATAGGGTATAAAAAATTGAACAGCATAAGTTAATCAGGTACAACAGGTCCAAGTAAAACAAAATGCATCTATCAAAGTCCTCATATAAAATGACTCCAATGACAGTCATCTTCTCAGGCTTTATAGATGCATTTATTATTCAAAAATTCCCTGATTACCTATTATTGATGTCATTATTGTACTCCGGTCGGGATGCAAATTGCGTTATCCTTCAAAAAATCAGATCCGATTTATTCCTCCAGTCATATAATTCTGATAGGTAGTCCCAATGCTTCATTTCTAATCTGAAAATCTTCCCGAAGCTTCAAGCCAAATGCTCCAACTATAACACTCCATTTGTTATGAAAATTTCTCTTCATAATTTTTTATACTGTATCTTATGACCTCGATAGCCTCCTGCGGGCCTCCAAACTCCTTAACGGCGGTCTGCTTGTTCTCAAGCTCCTTGTATACATTGAAGAAATGCTTCATTTCATTGAAAATATGCGCCGGCAGCTCATCTATGCTGCTGTAGCTGTTATAGGACGGATCATTAAAAGGAATGGCTATAATCTTCTCATCATTCATCCCATTGTCTATCATTCTCATTACCCCAACAGGATAGCACCTGACCAGGGATAAGGGTTCAATGGCTTCCGAACACAGAATTAAAACATCCAGCGGATCCTTATCATCGCCATAGGTTCTTGGTATAAAGCCGTAATTTGCAGGATAATGGGTGGATGTGTGCAAAATCCTGTCAAGGATAATAAAGCCTGTCTCCTTGTCAAGTTCATACTTTTTCTTGCTTCCCTTCGATATTTCAACAACCGCTATAAAATCATCCGCCTTTATCCTCGCCGGATTAATGTCATGCCAGATATTGCCCATGATATCTCTCCTCTCTTAATTAAGCAGCCTGTTATACCAGCCGGTATTTTTCCGATTCCATAGAAACCCTTCTTTTTATATCCTTTTGGAGCCGGCAGTATTAATGCCATTTACGGACAGAGTCAGGTCTGGCTGCAGGTATTTATTTTATCTGGTGTTATTTTTATATTGATAGTATCAAGCTTTGACCGGCTTATATATTCCTGTAAACGAAACATTTGAAATCCATGACCATTTTTTGTATAATCTAAGAAAACTGGCTAACAACTGTAACGATATTTTAATATACATGAAAACTGATATTTTTTCAAATCCTATTATTAAATAAACATATAACCTGTTATTTCACTTGTTGAAATCATCAGAAAATCTGGTCCAGTCCGGACATGAACAACCGTCCAAAGCATTATCGGCCAGCAAAACGATCAATCAGCAAATCATTTAGTGGAGGATTATTATGTATAAAGCTAACAAAGCACGCTACAGCAATATGAAATACAAGCGCTGCGGCAGAAGCGGTCTTATGCTTCCCGCAGTTTCCCTCGGCTTCTGGCACAACTTCGGCAGCAACGCCGATTTTGACAATATGCTTGATATGTGCCATACTGCCTTTGATCTGGGAATAACGCATTTTGACCTGGCAAATAACTATGGCCCGGAGGCAGGGGCCGCAGAGGAAAACCTCGGCAGGATACTTAAAAAGAGTCTTGGAAGATACAGAGATGAGCTTATCATCTCGACCAAGGCCGGCTATTATATGTGGGAAGGCCCATATGGCGACTGGGGCTCACGCAAGTACCTTATTGCCAGCCTTGACCAAAGCCTTAAGCGGATGGGATTGGATTATGTCGATATCTTCTACCATCACAGGCCGGACCCTGAAACCCCACTGGAAGAAACTATGATGGCTCTGGACTCCATAGTAAGAAGCGGAAAGGCTCTGTATATAGGTATATCAAACTATAACAGGCAACAGACGGAAAAAGCCGCAAAAATCCTGCAGGAGTTGAAAACTCCCTTTATAATCAATCAGATTCGATATTCCATGCTGGATCGCAGTATAGAAAGGGACGGCTTAAAGGACTATGCCGCCCAGAATGGTATCGGGCTTATTGCATTTTCGCCCCTTGCACAAGGTCTGCTGACAGACAGATATCTTAACGGAATCCCTGAAGACAGCCGTATACGTACCGACGGCCGTTTCCTGAAAGAAAATGCGATAACACCCGACTTAATAAGCAAATTAACCGCCCTGAATGAAATAGCCGGTCAAAGAGGCCAGAGCCTGGCTCAGATGGCACTGTCCTGGGTACTGAGAGACGACGCGCTGACCAGTGTCCTCATCGGGGCTTCAAAGCCCGAACAGATTGCGGAAAATGCCGCTATAGTTCATGCTCCTGCATTTAGCAGGGATGAGCTTATTGCGATAGATAAGATTCTGGGTTAATGCAGTGCAAAAGTAGATCTTTCAGAAAGCAAGGCATTAAGCAAAAGTATCTTATGACTTCTAATATAAAAAACTATATAAAATATAACAAACCGGTCGGGATTTCAAAACCCGGCCGGTATTAGCTTAAAGCTATATAGCTTAAGGTTTCATTATCTTCTTTATTATAGAATCTCCTTTATCATAAATCTCATCTATCATAAATTTTCTTTATCTTACTTCTATTAATATTTCTTGTTTATTTATTCTCCTCAAAATCCTTATATAACAGGCTTGGCTGAATACCGGTGTTGTTCTGATATTTCCCGCTCTTGTACAGGTCATATTCTCCCTTAATGTCATGATAATAAATCTGGCATATCTCAACATTTGGATAAATCCTTACCGGCTGGACGCAGAATATCTCCAGTGTCCAGTAGCCTGCAAAGCCTATATCCCCAAAGCCTGCGGTTATGTGTATGAACAAGCCCAGTCTGCCGATTGAGGAGCGGCCCTCCAGCATAGGTACAAAGCTGTCGGTGCTGGTATACTCGTTGGTCCTGCCCAGATATAACTTATTCGGCTGCAGGATCAGGCCCTCTTCGGGAATTATTATCCTTGAGGCCGAATACGGCTTTTTCATATCCAATATATCATCATCATAAACCAAGAGCTCATTGGCCAGGGTAAGATTGTAGCTGTTGGGATTAAGCCTTTTTTCATCAAAGGGCTCAATTATTATATCCTTTCCTATATGCTTAAGTATTTCTTTTCCTGATAATATCATAGCTTTCCTCCGTATTTTTAGATATCCCGATTAGTCTGCCTGGACATGCAATAATCATATAAGATTATAGTACGCTGCTAGATTAAGTGAAATAAAAAATTAATATTGTAAAAAATTACATATCCAGTCTGAGCCAGAGGGCAGGCCGGACTCCGCCGCAGTTGTTGCCTGTCGGATGGATATTTTTGCTGTTGTAGCGGTAGGTGCCATTTCCCTGAATTCCTATATTGCCATCGCCGTGAATATATACGGCCCTTCTGTTATCACGCCCGGGTGAACGGAGCCACCACCACCATAAATATCCATCCAGCCTGGCTGCCCGCCTGGCGTTATTTTCATCCTTAAATTGAAACCAGTATAGCTGCTTAGGTCTGCGGCTATTAAGATATTTGCTGCTGTCCCCGAAATATTTGCACACCGCTTCTTCTATGCTCAGAAGAAATATGTAATCATATGTATCTTCTCCGCCCCTTGATGCGTACCACTGGTTGTCCTGGTTTTTATTCCATACAGGGACGATCTTCGACCGCTCCGCTTCGTTGAACCTGCTTAAAAATTCACCATTAAGATATTTTCTCAGCGAGCATTCGGCCCATGTCACATCGCCGGCATAATTATTATAGGATTGCTGTTCGATTATATTTTCAGTTATAATCAGAGCCATATTATCCTTTATATCCAGGACACGCCAGGTGTAAACGCCAAATGGGACAATTGAATCGATGGTAAACTCTCTCATACTCTACCTCCTCTTATAGTAGTTGCAGGCAAGCTTCTAAAGATGAAATCGAAAGTTGTAGCAATCATTTCTCTAGCTCAATTACTTCAATCGCCTTATCTAAAAAAACTTCTCCATCCAGATGCTCTAATTCATGACAAAAGCATTTTGCCATTTCGCCTTCACCAGTAATAATAATTTCTTTGCCATTTTCGTCCAGAGCTTGAATAGTAACTTTTTGAGGGCGTATGGTTTTTACAAAACGATTTGGAAAGCTGAGACATCCTTCAATACATTCCTGAGCTCCACTTGCTTCTATTATTTTAGGATTAACCAGCTTAAGAAGATAATCACAATAATCTATTACAACTAATCGTTTCAATACCCCTACCTGGTTTGCTGCAATGGCCGCACCATTCTCTGTATGATGCAATGTCTCCAACATATCGTCAAGAATTTGTCTTATATTATCATCAATTACTTTTACTTCTTTACACGCTTTTCTTAGAATTGGGTCATCATTATATCGAAGATTTCTTATAGCCATCATCTTCCCTCCTGCTTCTATCAGCTCTTGACTTCCTTATACTTTCTTCAAACAAAAACACTTCTTCAATAGAACACCCAAAAGCTTTAGCTATATCATATGCCAACCATATAGATGGTTCATATTTCCCGGTTTCTATAGCATTAATCGCTTGTCTGGATGTTCCAACCATTTCTCCCAATTGTTCCTGTGTTAGTCCCTTTTTTTCTCTTAATTCCTTAATTCTATTTTTCATAATAGCATTCCCTCTGTAAGGTTAACATTATATTATCCAATATAAACTTATTTATATGTAATGTCAACATTACATTTTCGCTTGCTTCATTAGACTGCGGCACTATGCCAATGAAGCAATATGTAATAAAGTTTGTTTGCTCTATGTAAACCTGCATGCGGCTGCATACAGTAGTGATAAGCAAAAAATCCTCAAAGCCTTATTTCCTAAGGTTTTGAGGACCTACATTTAAGGCGACAACCAGATTCGAACTGGTGATCAGGGTTTTGCAGACCCATGCCTTACCGCTTGGCTATGTCGCCGTATTATATTAATTTCCTGATAGCTATTATATTATAACAATCGCATATATATACGTCAAGATATAAATCCTCCGCAGAATACTCCAGAATACTCCACAGACTGTCATTTATCGCCTGTTTTCCCGTTTAAAATCAGTTTTTAGGGCTTTTTCATTCAATAATATGGATAACTTTATATGTCTTTTTCATAAAAAAACCTTTGTAAAATGCCTGGCATATAATAAAATTAAGTTGTATAAGCATTGCAGTTATGGCATAATTATATTAACTAAAACGGTATAGCACCTTGGATAATGTCAAGGTGCCTATCACCCAAAGCAGCAAGGAGGATAAGATGGATATTATATATAAAAGTATTTCCGAATCAAACCGCTCCATGTATCTTTATTACCCGCCTGGTCCCAACAGGACCGCATTTAAACGCTGCAGCATAACTGTACTGAGAGACGGCGATGACGAGGCTTCAGTACATAAGCTCCTTTTTGAAACAGGCCTGACCAGGCTGGCTGAAAATGATGATGTAATCCTCTCCTTCCCTAATCCGTTAAATGGTCGCTGGAATTCCGATTTGTCCGGCGAAGATGTAGCAGCCTTTAACAAATTCCAGGATGCTATGATAAGGCCTGATGATAGGCCGTTTGAGTTTAGCCCGAACGGATTTCCAACCTATGAATCTATGATGAGTACCTGGCATCCGATGAATGATACCAAGTATTTGATCGGTATAGGGAGCGGAGCCGACCTGGCATGTACCCTTGCAGCCAATTATCCGGAGAATATAGCAGCTGTATTATGTATAAATCCAACAATAGCTGAACTGCCAACAGACAAGGCCACCTTTGCCCCTATGCCTGTCCATCTGGTCAACTGCCCGGATAAAATCAGGGATTATTTTATCAAAGCCAATGAGGCCGAGCCGGTAGAGCAAGGCAACAATATTAGCATATATGAAAATAAACTAAACCCCCTGCAGCGTGTAATCGATGACAGGCTTAACAAGGAGCTAACGCCAGAGCTTCTTGAGTCGGTATGGAATGAGCTGTTTAAAAAAGTTAGACGGACCAACACCGGTGCACACGGCGACTGCGAGCCCAGAATGGATATAAAAAAGGCAAGCTTTGAAATCTATCTGGATGATGACAGACTTGATGGCAAGCCCCATACCTGGTTTACACATGTTCCGTCAGGTATCAAAAAGGACCAGACGGAAAAGGTTCCCTTGCTTGTATTTTTCCATGGTGGCTCGGATAATCCTGCCGAAGCAGCCGAGATGAGCAAGTTCCATGAGCTTGGAGAAAAGGAAGGCTTTATTACGGTTTATCCATGGGGTGGCAATAAAACCCAGTGGAATTGTAATATGGATGAAAGTGAGCCGGATGATGTCGGATTTGCCGTGGCGCTTATTAAACACATGATTGCAAATTACCCGGTAGACGAAGGCAGGGTATACCTGTCCGGCTTCAGCAACGGAGCCGCCCACGCGCAAGCAGTTGCCATGGTGCACCCTGAGCTGATAGCAGGCATCTGCCATATTAACTCCAACTGGCCGGGAAGACGTATCGGCCCGTCAGATATTAATGTTGAAGAGATGAAGCCCTTCAGCATAGCCCTTGAGAAGAAAAAGAAATTTGACTATCGGATGCCGGTATGGTACACCTATGGTAGCAGGGAAGCATCCTATCCTGTATACCGGGGATGTACCCAACAGCATCAATATGATTTCTGGAAGAGATACAATAACATCGAAATTGCTCCTACACCTGAACGTGACAATCCTCATCCCTGCGGCTGCGGTGTTCCCGGACATAAATATACCTTGCTAAAGCCCTCCAAACGGCACCCTCATCACGAATATGATGTACATTCCTTCTACTCAATGGATAAGGAGCCGCTTAATCTGTACAATTATGTTCTGATGCGTGATAAGGGACACGAGGTTGCAGAGATGGATCCTGCACTTGGTTGGGCTTATGTCAAGAAATTCAGACGCTTGCCTGACGGCGGACTCGAGATAATAAAATAAAGCTATGATTTAAATAAAGCTATGATAATAACTCTTCCTGCTTAATCTTTACTGCAAAAGCCATGGCCTCAGCCCAAAACATAAGGGTCTGAGGCCGCCTTTGCAGCCAAAGCTTTGGGCATAACGTTGTTTTACCTAGTGCCTGCGGCTGTCTGCCAGTTCATGCGGCTAACTCTGGTTTGTGCGTAACTATTGAAATATGCTTAATGGAGGCTTTTTATGAAAAGCAGCAAATTGATGGTATTTATAATGTTTCTAATACTCGCCGGCTTATTCGCCCCCTCTGAAGCAAATGCTGCTGCCATGGCGAATCAGCCAAAATATACCTTCTATGACGGAACCCTTAAATATGAAATCACCAAGCCTGCAACTAAAGGCAAAGCCGGTCAGGTTCGCCTTACAGGAGCCAGAGATAACAGCATAGAAATCCTATCCATACCAGATACGGTAAGGGATTCATCCTACAGCTATACTGTTACGGAAATTGCCGCCTCCGCATTCAGTGGCTTTGCAAATTTGCAATCCGTCAAATTTCCCGCCAGTCTCAAATCTATTGCAAATCAGGCCTTTTATGGCTGCAGCTCACTTACTGAGCTGACTCTTCCGGATAGTGTAACAAGCATCGGAGGATCGGTTTTCTTCTCCTGCTCCGGACTGAAGAAGGTTCATCTTTCCAAGTCTCTCACTGAAATGGGTGACAGCGTCTTTTATGGCTGCATCCAGCTGGAGCAGATAAATATACCTGTGAGTCTGAGCTATATACCCGAAAACACCTTCTACAATTGCGAAAGCCTGCAGGCAATCAGGCTGCCATATGGTATCAAATATATAGGCAAGCATGCTTTCTTGGGCTGTAAATCCCTTGAAAGTATCAGTATGCCCTACAGTGTAGAAGGAATTGGTACGGCTGCCTTCAAGTCCTGCTCCAGGCTTTCCTATGTCAGCCTGTCAGAAAAAATCGTAAGCCTCCCTGATTTTCTGTTTGCAGATTGCATTTCCCTGAAGGAGCTTCTTCTGCCGGAGAACCTGCGCTATATCGGCAATAGTGTATTCTCCAACTGCCGTTCCCTCACCAGCATTAATATTCCGGACAAGGTAAGCTCCATAGGAGAATATGCATTTAGCGGCTGCAAATCGCTTGACAGCATTAGTCTTGGCAGCTCCCTCGGCAAAATAGCCAGCTTCAGCTTCAAAGACTGCGACAGCCTTATACGCCTTGCTCTTCCTGAAAGTATAACGGTTATTGAAAATAACGCACTTGAGAACTGCTCCTCTTTAAAAGAAATAAGCTTCAGCAACAGGCTGAGCAAAATAGCTGAAAATGCTTTTTTAAATTGCAGCAGTCTTGAATCTCTTCAGCTGCCGCATGGCCTGACTGCCATAGGCAGTCGGGCATTTGCCGGCTGTGTCAATTTAAAGGATATAAAGCTGCCGCCTGATATAACAAATATTGCTTCTGATATACTGGATGGTACAGCTATTACTGCAGTATCTGATAAGGGCTTGCTTATACTCGACGGCTACCTCCTCGATGGCAGCGCAGCCAGCGGGCATATTTCCATCCCAGATTCCGTCCGTCATATAGCGGCAGGCGCCTTTAAGAACAATACAAGGCTGACGAGCGTAATCATTCCCGATACTGTCAGCTCCATTGGTTCAAATGCATTTTACGGCTGCAGCCAGCTGGAAAGCATACAACTGCCGGAGACTCTGACATACCTGGCCGACGGGATATTTTACGACTGTGCTAAGCTGACATATATTAATCTTCCAAAGAATCTAACCGAGATCAAATCAAATAGCTTTTATAATTGTCTAAGCCTTAAATCTATCAGTCTGCCAAAGAGCCTGACAAGAATAGAGGATTATGCTTTTTATGGCTGCAGCAGCCTGGAGAGCATCAGCTTTCCTGGCGCTTTGACATACATTGGCTCTTATTCCTTCAGCAGGTGCAGCAGCCTTAGTGAGCTGAAATTGCCCGGTAACATCAAATGGGTGGGAAAGCATGCCTTTTCCTACTGCACTTCACTTAATACTGTTCATGCTGCGGCAGAGATTATATCGTCATATGCATTTGCAGACTGCAGCTTACTTAGCAAGGTCACTTTAACAGATAAAGTCCTAAACCTTGGAGCATATGCCTTTAAAAACTGCTCCTCGCTAAAGTCTGTTGTATTGTCATCCAATCTGACCGTAATAGAATATGGCAGCTTCGCCGGCTGCAGCAGCTTAGGCTCCATATACATTCCAAACAGCGCCGAATATATACTGGAGGCTGCATTTGAAGACTGCGTATCACTAAAAAGGATTTATCTGCCCAGAAATATATTCATAGATGCCAATGCCTTCGCCGGCTGTGAATTAGATATAAACAGCGGTTCACAAATCTTTATAAATGACACAAGCGAACCGGTCATAATTTCAGATGATACCTGCCATTACCCCGGAAATTTCATCAAAACGGACGGAGAAATATATTATTTGACAGGAGTTTCATCCTACAATGAAGAGGCCAATCTTATAAGGCTGACACAATCAGGCAATAAAGTCAAAATCAGCAGCTCCGGCGGGTTTTCAGCCTTCATTAAATACAAGGATTTTGTTTATTATTTAGACTCAAACAGAAACCTTTGCCGATTGTCAATTGCAGATGGTAAGCAGAGCCGACTGCTGAAAAAAATCGATGTTCTTGTTGCTATATACCGGGATTATATTTATTATATTGCTGATAAGTCCTTATACAGAGCCACTACCGACGGAACAGAGCAAATAATGCTTGCCGGCCTGAGAGCGGATACAAGCTCTGCCTATTACCACGGCAATGCCATACAGCTGATTGATACCTCCATATATTATGTGACAAGCCCGAACCACAACTGGCTATGCAACATAGAAAAAATCAATCTTGACGGGACAGGGCATAGGGTATTGGCAAGAGGGCTGGCCCTGAAGAATTTGAACTATAATATCTATGCTGCAGGCGGCAGAATATATTACCAAACTGACGATGATCTGCTTTACAGTATAGACGAAAATGGGAATCAATATTTGCACGGTAAGGGACAAATCCATGGTGTTATCAAGGATGAGTTGTATTATACTGATAAGAATGGCTTATGGAAGCTGTCGAACGAACTGCTTCCCATCCTGGTGCTTGATGGTAAATTCATGCCGGCTGATGCCCGGATATCAGATGTATCGGAGGATGGCAGTACACTAATCCTATACTATGCGGGGGATGATGACAGTGAAAGAGGCTATATTTATCTGGTCAACACTGAAGCTAATGCAGTAACAATATTGACAGAAGGTGATACCATATGGCCTCCGGCTGTTTCTGCCGATTATGTTTATTACAAAAAGGATTATGATTATGAAAACGGACCGGTATATTACTTGAGAAGCAGATACAAATGAAGCAAACTAAGATAACACAAGTAGATCTACAGAGCTAAATTCACCCTATATAAGTAAAAAATCAAGGAGGATATTATTATGGGATTTCTTTCTATGCGTTATCCCGGCGGAAAGGCCAAGGCACTAACATTAAGCTATGATGATGCAGTACAGCAGGATGTCAGATTAATGACCATTTTAAACAAGTATGGCCTAAAATGTACATTTAACATCAATACAGGCTTATTTGCCGAAGAAGGCCATGAATATCCCAAGGGCCAGATACACCGCAGAATGAGCGAAAAGGAGGCCGTAAACCTATATAAGGATTCAGGGCATGAGGTTGCCATACACGCTCTCACCCATCCATTCCTCGAGCAGCTTCCGGCCAATTTGGTTATAAAAGAAATAGTGGAGGATCGAAAAAACATTGAGAGGCTGTTCGGTAAGATTACCAGAGGCATGGCCTATCCCTTTGGTTCCTTCAATGATGAGGTGGTAAACATCCTGAAAAGCTGCGGCATAGCCTATGCCAGAACAGTCCACAGCACAGAAAGCTTTCAGATACCCACCGACTGGCTGCGGCTGCCTGCTACCTGTCATCATAACAACCCCAAGCTGCCGGAGCTTACGGATAAATTTATAAACGACAAGCCCTTCGGTTCACCCTGGCTCTTCTATCTGTGGGGCCACAGCTATGAATTTGAAGCGGACAACAACTGGGAGCTTATCGAAGACTTTGCAGAAAAGATCGGAGGCAGGGATGATATCTGGTATGCTACCAATATTGAGATTTATGATTATATTCAGGCATACAATCAGTTAATCTTCAGCATGGACGAAAGTATGGTATACAATCCCAGCGCCTTTGTTATATATTTTGTATATAACAGGCAAATGTATACCATACAACCGGGTGAAACCCTCATGCTGTGATTTATGACCACATACAATCCCTACAGGCAACTAGTAAGGCAATTTATTTAAGCCATTTACTCAAGCGATTTAATTCTATATGATGTATAAACAGCCTGTTTTCAGCTTGCAGGCTGTTTAGAAAGTAAAGGTAAAAATGAAATGAGAAAAAGAATTACTGCTAAATTGGCAGCTGCAGCCTTATTGCTGTTAGTTATCGGAATGATATATTATTTTCTAACCGGTTTTTTTGGCAACCCTATTTCAGCAGCAATTGCAGGATATAAAATAAAAGGCTATGTTCAGGAAAAATATCCTGATAAAGATTTGAATGTATCAAACCCAGAATACAATTTTAAATCCGGCAGCTATTACTCGGTCATTCAATCAAAGACCATCAAGGATATGCGTTTTTACGTTTCCTACAAGAAAGGTAAATTTAACGACAGCTTTGAGCATGATGTCACCGGAGGCTACATGACATACTGCAGATTAGCCTCCGAGTTCGACAGCAAAGTGGAGGATATAATCAAATCATCCTTCAAGCATAAAAGCGAAATAGTTATTGCCGATTTTATCGTCAGGAATGACGACTTTTCCATGCTTACCCTGGATATGCCTTTGGATATTGCAAATCCACCATTTGACGCATACCTGACAGTCTATATCTTAACTGATGAGATAAGCTATGAGGCACTTGCTGCTCGCCTGCTGGAATTGAGCAATCTGATGCAGGACAGCAATATACCCATCAGTTTATATTCTCTTGTTATCGAAGAAGCTTCACCGGAAGGCGATAAGGCTGCTGTCGTAGGAAATGCCCTGCATTTATTTGATTTTCCGGCAGAAAAGCTCCAATCCAATGATTTGCTTGCAGCCATCAAAGAGCATATCGCTGAATATGAAGCAAAGAATCCAAAATAGCAGTCAGCCTCTAAATAATAAATCAGCTTCTGTTACAAGATTTCCGTCCTTTAAGCTCATACCACAAGCATGAAAGGGATTTTAGAAAGCAATGCTGATAAAATATTAAGTGGCGTATCTTTAACTGATGCGCCACTTTTTATTAACATATACTCTGTTTTTTATTAGCTTTATCCACAGATAAGCCTTTCTTCTGAAATTCTTATTGATAATTGCCTTAGTAATTTTCTTTAATACTGCTTAAACCAGGTTAAATATATTTTTAAATATACCTGATTCGTAGCTATTTTGTCCTTATACCTCTTTTGCATAATCCTTATCATAGGATTCCTTTTCCCATGAAATAAAGACCTCCAGCCCCCAGTGGTATTTAGGAATATATGCTTTCTTTTCATAGCCGATTCTTCTATAGAATTCCTGATTTCCGCCTAACATGCCGTTGCAATTAGGGAACATTTTTTTGACCCTATTGGCTGCCTCATGCAAAATTGCAGTTGCTATTCCCTTTCTTCTTTCCCACCAAACCACTCCTAACGGTTCAAGCTCACAATAGGGCATCTCTTCATTATGCCATATAATGGCCATTGCTACAGGTCTCTTGTATTCATCCAGAACACACAGGTCCAGCTCCTTCCTATAATGCTTCATTTTTCGCAAGTCATGGAAGGCCTGCTCGCCATGTTCACAGGCATGGTTTTCACCACCATAGCTAAAGGAAAAACGATGCGTATTGGAAAGATAAAAGTCCGGAACAGTACTGCCATCTGCAAAGCTGTAGCCCTCAGGCAGCTTTACGTCAAACTCTTCATTACCAAAGGGTAGTATATACAGCTCTTCACCCCAATCAGTTTCACTAAATCCGGATTCTAGAATCAGTTCCTTTAATACTGTGTTCCAGGCCGGTATGTAAAGATCCAAGACCTTGGTTCGTCCGTCTGCTTCAACACGGGAGGCATGTGTCTTAGCAAACCTTATCATTTCCTTAAGAAGCTCTCTGTCTTCTCCCCGCTCTTTTGAGTCAAATAAAAAGAATGCTTCGCCATTATAATGTCCCTCATTGATGACACAGGCTGCAACTTTCCCATTATCCCTGTAGATGCCAACAGTATGATGCCATGCATGATAGTGACCTGTGAAAGCCGGATGTAACCCCCTGGAAAATTCATGTCTGGCAAGTCCCCATACCGGGTATTCCCATTGATATGAAGCCAGGATCAGCTGCTCTATTTCATCAAAATCCTCATCCCTGTAATAGCTAAATTCATAACGCATAAATATTTACCTCTCTCATATTTATTGATGCTGTGCTCTAATTGATATTAATTTGGTGCTGTGCTTATTCTCCTATCAGTAGTTGCTTTTAAATCTCCTGTCAGTAATTAGCTGGGGCATATAGCTAGGATTTGTCACAGATGTATAAACAATTATAATACTTTAAGCTTTTTGAATATATGCTATAAATAATTATATATATTCTTTACCTATTGTCGAACCGTCATATTCGGCGGGTTTTAGTCAATAAAAAACAGTATCAGAAATTCTGTGCAATCTTACTTTTACTGTATTCATGCAAAGAAAACTGATACTGTAATTTCTTATTATGTCTTTATTATGATTTGTACTATATTTATTATAATATTAGGCCATATTATTGCTTCCGGCTAAAATTCTATTTTCAGGCAGTTGGTATATTCGGTGGGCATCTGCTCCGGCAGCTTTATAGTCAAAACTCCGTAATTCTGCGCAAACTCTACCGGACCATAGCCAAGAAGCGATACCTTTCCAACCTGCTCATCAGGCAACAAGGATTTCACAACCGCCACCCTGCTTTCAGGCGTTCTCATGATAAATGCATATAAAACCCCATTCTTGCTGGTAAAGCGATAATCTGAGGAATTCCAGTCTGTCCTGTCCTCACGGAAGCCCTGAATAAGAACCCTTGTATCTCCTTCACCAAATACCCTGAAGGGCCTTGTGCCATATATAGCCTCTCCGCAAATAGCAAACCATTTTGCCAGCTCCTCAAGAATATATCTGGCTTCATCATCAATGCTTCCGTCAGGACGCTGCAATATATTCAACAGCATAGTGCCATTCTTGGATACAATATCCACCAGCATTTCAATAATATGATCAGGCCTCTTATAGGTTTGCTTCGCATCATAAAACCAGTTTCCGATGCAGGTGTCTGTCTGCCAGGGCCTTTCCTGTATTCCGGGCAGCTGGCTCTTTTCAATATCAAGTACTCCTATCCGGTAGATGGCTTCATCCTTGCATTTTTGTGTATATACTGCCTGATTGGAGCCATATCTGGCTATTGAATCATTATAAAAATAAGATACAATCTCCAGTCCCGGCTCATAGCCTTCCTCCTCAAAGGGCAAACCGCTGTCTGAGTACAAAAGCATCGGATGGAATTTGTCTATTAGCTCCTTCATGGTAGCCAACCAATACTGATGATATTTTTTATTACCGGTCAGCCATTTCGTTATCTTGCCCGGATCCCCTGGATTGTAATGTTCATGATTTGCATGATAAAATGCTGCATACTCCGGATCATTACCATCATAGGGTATTCCCTTGTAAGGGCCATAGCTGTCGGCTCCCTTGTTGGGTGCCCACCAGGAGAAGGATGCTCCCAGATGCTCCGTCAGGCCAAAGGGCATCTTGAATTCGTCAGCAGCCTCCTTCCACATGCTGCATATATCTTTGCCGGGGCCGACATTAACAGAGTTGAAGGAATTCACCTTTGAATCATAATTGAAAAAATTATCATGATGCATAGCCTGGGCTACAAAATACCTGGCGCCGGCCTTGTGATACAAGGCCATAAGCTCAAAGGGGTCAAAATTCTCCGCCTTCCACAGCTTACAGATATCCTTATATCCGAATTTCGAAGGATGTCCGTAATGTCTTATATGGTAATTGTATTGTTCAGTCCCCTGTATGTACATATTTCTTGCATACCAATCCCCACACATTGGTACGCTTTGCGGTCCCCAATGGCTCCATATACCAAACTTGGCATCTCTGAACCAGTCAGGACAGCTATAATTCCTAAGCGACTCAAAGCTCGCTTCAAAAACCGCCATTAAATATACCTCCTCCGTGTATAAGCTTTATTTTGTTGAATCCTTATACTAGTATTATAGCACCCGGGATGAAAAATATATATCTGTATTTCTTGATTTAGCTATCATTTCATAGTTTCGCAATAAGTTTTTCGCAATAGAAAGCTTCAATCCAATGAACCCTTTCATGACCCTTCTTCCATGACTGTTCATTCGATGTAATATCAATGTAATATTTAAAAGGAATATCCTGTACGAAAAAGAAGACAAATCATCCTTGGACGATTTGTCTTCTTTACTTTAGAGGCGACAGCCAGATTCGAACTGGCGATCAAGGTTTTGCAGACCCATGCCTTACCACTTGGCTATGTCGCCATATCTTTTTATATAAATAAACTCCCCGAGTAGGGCTCGAACCTACAACCCCACGGTTAACAGCCGTGTGCTCTACCATTGAGCTATCGAGGAATACATTAATCTGCACATGAAAATGTGGTACATCTGCTTACTTTATCCG
>Ga0134093_1000524_pt1 | contig 46283 bp, 42 predicted proteins | sample 4_1taG_FD_94452 | JGI IMG/M metagenome (GOLD analysis project Ga0134093, IMG submission 94452) | Switchgrass degrading microbial communities from high solid loading bioreactors in New Hampshire, USA - 4_13_20_68_A1 metaG | ecosystem: Engineered > Bioreactor > Semi-continuous > Anaerobic >...
AATACACTCAATGGCAATATCCTTCAGCCTTTCCAGTACGTCATCCGGCATATTTAACATAATCTTATGTAAACATTCATCTCTCATCATATATATATTTTCCTCCCAAAAACAAACTTGTTTGTTGGGAGGAAAATTAAAAAGCGCACATGCAGGAAAGCATCATCATTTCCTACACGTGCGCTTATGTTATTGCAAATGTTGTTGCAAATACCAGCCAAATGCTGTATAATAACATAAAGTCGCAATGATAGCCCTCGCATCTGCGATGCGTATGCTATCCGTGTAGGTACCTCCACTACCTGCATGAGTTTTTGAGTGCCGCGAACACTCAAAAACTATGGCGACTTTTTAATTTTCCTCCGCTTATAATAATTATATCCTGATAATGGATGAAATGCAACCATTTTTATGAAATTTTTGGATGTTCATGGTGAGGAGGAGCTGTCGCACAAAACATAATATTTACCTATCCTACGGGCGATTCTTGAATCGCCCCTACACTGGATACGGATTCATATATGGATAAACCGTTATTCTTGTAGGGACGACCTGTGGTCGCCCGCAGAATCACGGCGAAGTTAAATAGAAATTAGCTTCCATGCCCGCCCGTTTGTACGACAGCCCCATAATAATAAATTATAGCTCCAGTTCCGTTACCTCACGACTTATAATTCGGGCACCTTCTATTTGTATCAGATCCCCGCCGGAAGTATTGAATATATTTTTTACCAATATATCCTGCATGACTGCCCTCACTTCGTCCGCAGTCAAGTTGTCACGCGGCTCATCCAGTGAGATAACCGACTTCCTGTTTGACTGGTTTTTAAAAACAAGTTCCAATGTTTTAGCCACACTCTTACCCCCCTTCCTGATGCTCAGTAATCCCTTATTCTTCCAATAACTCGCTTTCGTCTATACGAATGAGTCTGGTCATGGGATACTTCTGCAAACTAATAAGCCCCTGCATAACAGACATGATGTCTTCCGGAGAGGCTGTAGGCTTGATACCTGAAAGAGTTTTGGTCTTGTACACAGGTTTGCCTTCCGAGTCCACATCGACCATTAGCCTTACCTGGACTCTTCCATCCAATTGTTCTACAATAACCGGCATCCTTTTCACCTCCTCCTTGATTAATATATTAAGGAAGGCCTGTTTTGGTTAACATAATTCAAATATTTTTTTTCGTGAACCCTTTTATTAAGCATTGCATAATATTATAGAAGAGCGATTTGATGATAATGATCCATAGCTTGTATAATAACTTTTACCTCGGGGTAAAAGTTATTATACAAGCCGTGTAATAAATATACGGCATAAACAATAAAAGGAATGATTTCAGGATGGATAAAGAAATTGTATTAGTTGGCAACCGGTCGAATTTACCTGAAAAAATAGAAGATTTAAGTAAATTTATTCTGATAGGCAGAGAAAAACTTTCCGCCGTAAGAGCTGAAATACGGGCAATCGACAAGCTTGGGCTTGCCCATCAGGTTCGCAATCAAAAGCTGGAAGAAGCAAAAATACTGTCCCTGATATTATTGGATGCGGAAACCAAAATCGGTGAACTGCTGCTTAAACTTCCAACCGGAAATGGCTGTCGCCGGAGGAGCCATGGTGTCAGTGTTTTATTCTCTTCTGATGAAAAAACAAAGGGAGAAGTAATCAAGGAACTGGGCTTTACCACCAAACAGGCTCATCATTTTGAAACACTCGCCAAACATAAGGAATTGGTTCAGGAATTTATAGAGAAATCGGAAAACAATAACGAAATCATCTCACGAAAAAGCGTAATCAATTATATTAAAGAACACAAAAAGCAAAATGCCACTAAAAAACAACCTCGTAAGAAAAAAAATGCATGTGCTGTAAGCGAAAATATTATCAACCTGTTGGATGAAAACGATATTCAAAATGAGCCTGTAGAAATGAATCCTGAAACTTATCAGCGGCTATGCGACATTTTATGGGCCATACAGGAAACAGACCTGCGTTTTATGCTTCTTGATTCCTGCGCTGAACAATTCAGAAATCGGCTTATGCAAGAAGAAAAAAATTTTTATATTCATGAACTGTTATCCAAGCTCCGTATCATACAGAATCTGCTCATGGGCTTTTTGAGAGAGAATGAAAATACCTGAATTTCTATTGTAATGCTTGACTTAACTTCTTCAGGGCACCCTGAAGAAGTTAAAACAAGCTATCTCATCTCTTCTCCCTCTTCATCTGTAAATGTTCCGGCAAACAAATAACATCCTTGGTAAAATAATCAATCAACTTTAAAACTTGCCCTGGATACTTACTCCTAATCCTATGAATACATAAAATTCTCTCTTCTTCGTTAAACATCTCAAAATCACGTAAAAACAAGCCAAACCTCTGGGCATTCAAATATACATAATGCATTATCCTCTCTCCTTTAATTATATTTTTATAGCATAATTCAAGTAATATTATAATACGCACTAAGCGTATATGTCAATACATTATACGCTATTTGCGCATAATAACTATATACCTTTTTTTACAATGTATAATTAAATCAGGTGCATAAATGGTTTACAACATCATTAAAAGGATAAACTGAGGTGAACATAATGGCACTTGGAGAACGATTAAAACTCCTTATTGAAGAAAAGGGACTGGACCAAAAAGAATTCGGTAAAATATTCAACTTATCACCTTCCACCGTATCCGGCTATATTACCGGCTACCGAACCCCCAGTGATGATTTGAAAATAAAATTTGCTGATTACTTCAATGTATCTGTTGATTGGTTGCTTGGCAGAACCAATATCCGTAATCCTTATAATCAAAAAACATTTAACACCATTGATGTATCTGAACTTCCGGAAGAAATGATACAACAGGTAAAAGACTATGTTGAATTTTTAAAGCAGAAATATAAAAATCGGGAGTAGCACTAAAAAACATCTACTCCCGATTTTTACACTCTACAATAGTATTCACATATCATTTAATCCTGTGCCAACTTGGCTACTTCACAAGCAGCCATCAAAAACAATCCTACTGCATAATTGCTCGTATTATCAGCACTTACTTCGGTAGGCCTGGTTGCCGGTCCCTGTACATATCCAAGATATCCATCTTCCCTAATTGCTATAGTTACTAAACCGTTCCATGCTTTTTCAATCACCGGAATATATACTGCCGGCGAGAGAATTCCATTATTAACTCCCCATGCAAAACCATACAGAAAAGCCGCCGTTCCACTGGTCTCCGGTGAGCCAAAATGCTCCGGATCATCAAGACTCGGATTCCAGAATCCATCAGGACGCTGCCTTATCCTTAAAGCCTCCGCCATTTCACGAAATGTGCTTTCATATTCTTCCCAATGCACATCATCACGTGACATTTCACTCATAATTTTGGCATGAGCTGCAAAAACCCAGCCATTTCCTCTAGACCAAAAAACCTTCTTATTATTAGGAGTATGAGCATCACTTTTTGTAAGATCAAAAATAAACCGATAATCCCTATACCATAAATGTGATTCCTGGTCATAATAGTCTCTTTCTGTTTTACAATTATGATAAAGCTCATACATTACATCGGTATATGTCCTATCACTTTGAATATTAGCAAGCTTAACAAAAATAGGCGCTGCCATAAACATGGCATCAATCCACCACCAGCTATTTCTAATAGAACTATTAACCGTTAAATCTATATTTTCCTTTATATTGGCAATCTTATCATCCTCAGGCTCATATTTATACAAATCCAAATATGTCTGTCCAATGCACAGCCAATCCGCACCATCATAAAAATCAGGACCAACTTCTTTTCCCGAATTAATTAACCAATCATATTTTTCCGCATGTTGATAGGAGTAATCATAATAAGCCATATCCTTTGTCATGTCGAAAGCAGCCAGATTTCCAATATGGTATACACTCTCTGCCCACGTATTATCTCCACTCTCAGGATGATTATTAATCCAATAATTGTTCACCAAATTCAATTTTTCTAATACATCTTCTCGGCTCAAGGCTATTCTTCCCGACAAAATTTCCGGCGTTGCAACTGGTCGCATGGATGATAAGGAATCCCATACAAATACCCTAATTCTATAATCAACAGCATTATCTTCTAATGGAATATAAAACGTATAAGTATCATTTCCATTATTAATATTCTGCACGTCCGATAAAATAATATCCTGCAATAAATCTTGCTTATAAAGAGCCGCTACTATAACCTCATCTCCTGAAAGCAATTCATTTTTCGGTTCAATATGTATTTTTACGGTACCCGTCTGTATGTATTCAATTTCATTGCCTTCCCATACATCATCATGATAAAATGTAACCGACATAACATCATTATCTGCCGCAAGAGCCACACTATCACTAATATAACAAAAACCCGCAAAATTACTAATTGTCAATGTCAATATTAATATATAAATAATAAATATCCTATTGCATCTCAATTTTTTCATATTCCCCTTTCCTAATATTACATCTCTTTCACTTTCATTTTATTTATATACACTCTTTATCCATATATTTTACATAAATTGTATTCCAAACATATATTTGTTCCAAATATAATTTATTCCTTGATAAACAACACGCATCTATTCACGAATTAGTTTTCTGAAATAACCATCATAGACTTTAAAAGTTATAAATCTATTAAAGTTGACTACCTTGGACTCAACTATTCCATAAAACGCGCCTTGTACAATAAATACTGATCACTAGCAAATCTAATAGCAGTAATATAAAGAAGGCATGGCATATAGTAAACAACGTTAATAAAAAACGCTTCTATTATTGGCAATCAGGATTAGGAAAAGTTTTTCATAAATTTAAGATAAATCTTTCTTCCAATAACTTTAGAAATGTTTGCTATTGTTATTTGTGCTGAGGATCACCATTTTACAGTCATCTTCAGAAATTTACCACTGTTATCAGATTAAAACGCTGTATTATTAGAATCATTAATATGAAGTTATCGCTACCAACATTGCTGCCTCACCTAATGTATCATACACACCACAGCACATTAATATCTTTTAATTACATTTTTGTACTACTGCATCGATGCTACCTTTATATATTTCTCTTTACCATTCTTTTAATTAATAAAACAATATTCTTAATATCGTTAGAAAAAAATATAAATCCAACGATAGTTGTTATTACAAATGCATTCAAAGTTACTATTATACTCAATATGATCCAATTAATATATGAATCTACCCCCACGTTTATCATGTTATTTATTAATATTATTACTACTGCTGTAAATAAATAAATTATAACTTTCCTAATAAACTCATATATATTTCTTTTTAATATATTTTTAGATAAATAAAACGCATACTGAATTGTTCTAAATAACATTGCAACAACAGTTCCAATTACAACACCTTCTAAACCTAAAAAAATAACTAAAATAAGAGATAACAAAATATTGATAAGTGCTTCTGCAAACGCACCATTTCTTGTTTGCCTATAATGACCAGCAGCTAAAACCAAAGCATTATACGGAATTCTAATACAATAAATTGCTTCAGCTAATATTAAAAAATATGCAAATAAAGGTCTATAATAATTAGTATCTGTAATACCATTTGTATATATTGAAATAAAAGGTAAAATTAATGTTGCTGTACTAGTAAATAAAATTGTTGATAGGGAAAAGATCAAAAATTCTATCATGTTAAAATTTCTGTTGATTGCCTCTTTCTCTCCCTGTGCTATCATATTTCCAAATGAAGCTTCCAAACCTGTCGAAAAAATAATAATAATTTTTTTTATATTTGATACTATCATATAATATACAGAATAAACTGACACTTCTTTTGTGTTTGTAAACAAAGTAAGTAATGTAATATCTGTGTTATTGTGCAATAAATATGCTATATGATGACCTAATCCATCCCAACGTTGATTAATGGCGGTTTTATCCGGGAGTACTTTACTATTAATTTTATATTTGTGCTTAACATATATATTTAATAAAATAGGTCTAATGATAAAAATGATTGTACTGCCCAATTTCACAATATGAATACCAAAACCTAAATTAATTAAAATTACCACCATAAATGTATTAATGATAGTTGTTATGATAATTATAATGGTTGTAACATACTGTTTTTGATCTGCTTGCAATAAAATTTGATAGGTAATACTAAAATAGTATTGAAAAAAAGTACTTATACCAATTATTAATACAAGCGAAGAAGTAAATGCTCTGTCAAAACCATCTATTATAAAAGGAAAAAGAAAAACTAATAATACTAAATATCCCAGAAAACTCAAACCAATAATTTTAAAAAAATTTTCAGCAGCTTTTATTATTCTACTAATTTGTTCATAATTTTTTTTGGCTAATGGTCTATATAATGCTGCTCTAACCACGCCACCTACACCAGCTTCAAGTAGAATAATATATCCCAAGAATTGCGTTATAGAAGATACAAGACCATTAACATTTGAACCATATGTACCGATGATTAATCGAGGTATTATTAATCCTGATATTATCTGAATTATTTCCAATAATAATGAAGTAATAATATTATATAGTGCTTTCCTGCTTCTCATAAATGTTCCCTTCTAATTAAACGCATAATGCATTTAATAAAATTCACAGTTTTACAATACAAGTAAAGTAATTTATATCTTTTGTTATAAAAAAGTTTTATTACTAATTTTTGTCTAAACGGAAGAATTAAAATATCAATTATTTTTAATGCTTTTGAATAGAGTTCAATATTATTTATGTTAAACAAAATATTTTTTTTCTCAATCCACATTATATCAGAATTCAATAAATCTACTATGTAGTTTGCTACTGATTTAATATAAAAGCTATAAAACAATTTTATATTATATTCATTATCTATTTTAAGCTTTTGTAAATACTCCAATAATACACTTCGAGCTATAGTTACATCATTTATAGAATTAATGTTTATTGTATGCGTAATACTATTTGGGTTCATACGATAATTATACAATGCTTTATCAATATAAACTATCTTTTTAGCATTGTATACTAATGGTATAGACTGTAATAAATCTTCCGCATTCTTCACATTTTTATATTTATAATAATCAGTACTATCTACAATTGAACTTTTTACAACTTTTATCCATAAATTATTTAACTTTGTGCTATTTATAAATAATTCGAAAAGTTGTCTTTTATTACTATTGTCAAAAACAGTTTTATCTTTAAAAAGTGATTCACCTTTTGTTAAAATATCACCCTTATCTGAAACCTTCTTATAATTAAAAATAATCAAATCGCAATTAAATTCTAATATTGTATTGTAAATTATCTCTAATAAATTATTATCCCAATAGTCATCCGAATCAAGAAAAAGATAATAGTCGCCACTGGCCTTACTAATTGCATATCTTCTAGCCATTATAAGGCCTTTGTTTTCTTGATGATATACACTAATCCTTGCATCTACTTCTGCAAACTTATCACAGATTTCTCCACTTGAATCAGTAGAGCCATCATTGATTAATATTATTTCAAAATTTTTGTAACTTTGACTTAATACTGAATTAATACATTCAGCTACATAATTTTCAACATTATATACTGGTATTAAAACACTAAACTTGATATCTTTCATATATACACCCTTTTAAAAAAATTTACTTTATGACTTTAATTCCTTTTTTATTCCTTGTAATAACAATTCTCTATGTGCCTCACATTCAATATAATTTTGTATGGCTAATAACTTTTCCTTATTAAATATTTTTCTGATTATCATTCCATTTAATAATTTACGGTCTATTCCTGATAATAACTTGTTAAAACCAGAAAGTTTATATAAATATGAGTTTATATTTTTTTTTGCAAATTGCAGATACTGCTGCTCAACAAAATCTTTTTTCAATATATCAGATGAACGCTTATAAAAATCTCCCAATATTTCTGTTGCTCTTTGATTTGTTGCTAAACGAACACAATTATCTACTTTTACAATTGGTATATATTCTATATCAAATCTATTATTAATATCTATTTTTACTAATAAACTTGTTTGCCAATAATCACTATCTGAATGATCAAATAAAAAATTTCCTTGTCCATATACGATGGTAGAGCCTTCATATTCTTCATAACATCCAATACAATGGCTATGCTGACATAAAATCAAATCGGCTCCTTTTTGAGCCATCTTTCTACAAACCTTCTGTAAATATGGTGAAGGGTAACGATAATGTTCTTTTCCCCCGTGATATAAAACAATAACATAATCACAATTATCTTTTAAATCTTGAATATGATCTAAAGTTTCCATCGAATCAAACGGATTTGCACCTGCTGATTCATCAGTTGCAATTGAAAATTCATGTTCAGTACAAGCATATATACCTATCTTTATACCTTCTTTATTTATTATATAGGGTTTACTTGCTTCTGACAGATCCTTTCCCGCACCTAAGAAAGGAATATGATTTTGCTTTAAAATCTGTAAAGTTGAAAATAAGCCTTGTTCACCCTGATCAAGTATGTGATTGTTTGCTAAAGTAATTAATGATGGATTTAAAGCTTTAATTCCTTTTATAGCACTTGTAGGAGCAATAAGATTTGGTCCACATTTATCTATAGGGTCTTTTTTGTCATATAAGGGAACTTCCAAATTAAATATTCGTATTTCTGCCTCATTCCACAGCAAAAGCAATTCTTCTCCAAGTAATGACAAAACATCACCTTTATTAAATAACTCATAATTAGATTTTGTTGGTACCAAATCAGCCCCAATTATTAATTGCATTAAGTATATCTCCTCTCATTAGGCAATTCTATCCAGCTACCCAAAAGATAGTCGTAAGAATCTGGCACAAATTTCTCATATCCAGAGCCTGGATAAAAAGTAAGTTCTCCAAAATATAGCTGTTCATTAGCTTCATAAAAATCTACCCTTAAAAAAGGTACATCTTTTGATAATACTCTAGCATATTCCATCATTTTTGAAAATTGTTTCGGTTTTTTAAATATAATGCTACTTGGAGGATGTTTCGGTCGGTATAAGTCTAGCAAATTCCAATTATTATCATAGAAATTAATATTTAAGTTATCTTTCGATTTTCTATTATAACATAATAGTATTAACTTTGGTTCACCCTTAAAACACATAAACTTATAATCTTTTAACTCTGTACCTGATTCATCCACCATATATTTTTCACAAATTATCCTTGGTTGTACATTTTTATAGGGCCATTCACGATGTACTTTATAATAGTTCCTCTTAAGCCATTTTTTCATTTCTAATTTTGCTTGTTCAATATCTAATTTATTTTTATCTTTACAAATTATAATATCTCCTGACGTATGAGTTGGCTTTAACACAAATTGATTAGGTAAAGCATTAAAATCAATATCATCTACATTATTCCATACTCCTATTAACGGTATTAGATGCTCCTTTCCAATTTTATCCTCAATATATTTTCTTACCTCATACTTATCTACTAGCTTCGTATACTTAGGATTTCTGTCATAAAGTTTTAACCATTGTATCTTTTCATTAAATCTCATAGGATTTTTTAAATTCAATTTTTGACCTGTACTTTTCTTATATTCATATTCAATAAACAATTTATCCGGTAAAAAGGTTAATAACCACTGACGCTTTTTCCATAGAAATACTTTTATTTTATTCACAAAATATCACACTTTCTGTACCATTATTGTTATAATAAATACTAACAAAAGCACTTATAAGTGCAAACATTATTTGATTGTATCTCGAATAATAATCAACCAGTCCAACTTCCAATCCAAGTGTAAGTAATAAACATATTAACGCTATTTTTTTAAAATTATGAAACACATCATTTATTTTAGTCAATCTAATTAAAGAAATAAAATACGAAGAATAATATATAATAAATCCAATTGCACCAGTATTCATTAATATTTCAACATAATTATTATGTGAATATGTACCAAAATAATATTTAGATACCGCTACACCTCTACCAACATATGGGTTAGAACGAAATACCTCCAACCCTTGTTTGATCATATGTAACCGCTTTATGTCAGAAAGACTTGCTGCACCTGTACCAAAAATGGTATTAATAAATTCTTCAACTCTCATATTTATATACCAAAATGCCTTTACATTTTGTAGTAAAAATTTAAACAAAAATAATATAACAAAAGATATTATTAAATATTTAAGTCTGTTAAATATACCAGTTTTTTCAGTACCTTTCGATATAAATAACAAAATAGTTCCTAATATAATTAATACTAGTGCTTTTTTTGAACTAGTAAGCATTGCTAAAATAAAACAACATATTATTACTATCATATATAATAAAAAAAACTTTTTCCTTAATTTTGTATACATCATTAAATAAACTGAAAATAAAATGCTATAGCCACAAGCTAGCCCAATTGAGTTTTCATTTCCCAACTCACCACCCACACGTATACCATATCTACTTCTTTCAATTTGATTAAAAATATCCCAACCGTAAATCTTCAGAGCAAGCATACATAACACAAAACCACCTATAATGTATGCTTTTATTATTAAATTAATCTTTTCCTTAGTATCAATATAATTTATAACTAAAAACGTAAGTATTCCACAAGTAAAATACCAATACAATGTTTTTAATCCATACTCTTTATCAGGGGTATATAACCAAGAAATCATTAAAAAAATACCATAAATAAAAATTGCAATATTATAATAATTAACTTTAACTTTTCCTTTCAATAGTATATAAAATGAACTTAATAAGATAAATGAATATAATGTGATAGTTGCATACTTTGAGGTACCAGGGTTATTTTCAAAAGCTGTAGTACAAATTATATACAAAAATAATGCGATCCCTGCTAGTCTATTTATTATATCAAAGCCGCTACTTCTAGTATTAGATATTGACATATTATATAATCACGCCCCTTATTATGTTAAAGAATCAACAAATTCCAACCATTGATTAGCTATTCTATCAATTACATAATTCTGTAAATCATGATAAGCTCTTTCGGATATGCTTCTTGCCAAATCATTGTTCTTAACTATTAGTTTCATATATTTTACTAGTTCTTCCTTATCACCGACATCAAACAGTAAACCATTTTCCATGTGGTTTATTAGCAAAGCCGGTCCACCACACGGACAATTAGAAGAAATACAAGGTAAACCAATAGCCATTGCTTCCATTAATGCATTAGGCATACCCTCAAAATTAGAAGTCATTACATACATTGCAGCATCTTTTATGTCTTCATGAAAGTTTTGCACGATTCCTTTAAGAATTATTTTGTCTTTTAGACCCATATTTATTATTAACTCTTCAAGCTGTGCTCTTTTAGATCCATCCCCATAAACAACCAAATTATAATCTGGAAATTCTTTGCTAAAATCATCAAATGCTTCAAATAGCAAAGGATAATTTTTTTGATTTTCAAGTCTTCCAACAGCTACAATAGTCTTTTTTCTAATGCCTTTATATGGCATTGGTAAATTTTTTTTTAATGGATTTGGAATAACTTTTGATTTTTTTTGTATCCTTTTTGGGAAATATTCTTTTGCCTGTTGCGTTTGAAACACATATCCATCAGCAAGGTTATATGTTAAATATCTTAGCATTCTTTTAACAGGACTTCTAGGATCATTTTTAGGATCATTTCTTTCACTTACAATAAGTTTATGTTTACTTATTCCCAAAGCAATACAAGAATATATATTTATATCCGATAGGAATGAAAATACAACATCCGGCGAGATATTATTAACGTATTTTCTTATCTTATATATTCTATTTATTATTGCTAATATTCCACTCTTATACTTTATCTCGTTGCATAGGGGAATTATTTTTATATTATCACACAAATCATATTCTATCTGATTTTGGGATATTAACAGAATATAGACGTCTATTTTATGTTGTGAAAAATAATTTGATAATTCACTGATAACTCTCTCAGCACCACCTGAACTTAATGATGATGTAATAAAGACAACTTTTTTAGAATACTCCATCTTACATTTCCTTCCAACTGATAAAATCTATAATGCATACTTCTCATACAACTTCTGATACTGATTAGCGATTTCTTTTATGTCAAATCTCATAACATTTTTTCTGCTCGCTTCACCCATCCTTAATCTTAACTCTTTATTTTCAATAAGCTTTACCATTGCCTCTACTAATTGACTAAGATTATTATCTTCCACTAAAATCCCATTATCTGTTACAACGTCAGGAACACCACCAACATTTGTAGCTATAATTGGTAATCCTGCAGCCATTGCTTCTAATATCGACAATGGCAATCCTTCGTAATGCGAAGATAAAACAAATATATCTGACTGTTTTAATTTTTCATAAACATTTGAAATATTCCCGGTAAATGTAATTACATCTTTTAAATTATAATTATCAACCATAGCTTCAACTTCTGCCCTTAATTCTCCATCTCCAATTAATAACATCTTAATATTTTTATATTTTTTACTTATAATAGAAATAGCTTCTACTAATGTTGCCTGATTTTTTACCTTTGTAAATCGAGCAACATTAACAAATTTAACATATTCATCTTCTTTACTATTCTTGCTTTCTACATCATATAAAGATAAATCAACAGGATTATAAATCGTTTCTACTTCAGCCGATTTTAAATTATAATAAGATATTGTTTCATTAGCAATAATATCCGAAATAGCAACCGGCACTACCTTTTTTAATTTATATAATAATCTCAGTAATACTTTTAAAATCTTTGGTATTGCTTCCTTGCAGGGTATGTTATGGATCGTATGTATTATCTTAACCCCATTTATCAAAGCCCATGGTATAACATAAGAACATGCAGATAAGTTTGTATGTATAATGTCTGGTCTAAAATAATTTAAATGTTTATATACCTTCAATAATGTCCAAAAACTAAACCCCTGAGGCTTTTGAAAATATATCACTTTTACATTTTCATCTTGAACTTTTTTATCTATCGGTGTTCCTTTTCGCTCTGACATTACTAATAATTGAACATTAAACCTAGTTTTATCAATAGCAGATGCTAATTGAGCAACCATATTTTCTGCTCCACCAACCACAAGAGAAGGTATAACAATTGCAACTTTTTTTATTTGTTTTTTCATTATCTTACTCCCCTGTTAATTATATCAAGTTTATTATATCGTCCCATACTTTAATCACTCTTTTACTATCGTAAACAGTTGCTGATAATAGTGAATTATGTCTAATTCTTTTTGCCAACTCAGGGTCTTGTATTATTCTTTTCATAGCTTTTGAAAGTTCTTCTTCTGATCCTATAGTAACTAATAACCCATTTTTTTCATGTTTAATAACTTCATTTGAACCTGCACAATTTGTAGATATGCAAGGTAATCCCATCATCATGGCTTCAAGCAAAGCATTTGATAATCCCTCGTAATTAGAAGAAAGGACAAACATTTCCGCATCAGCTATCTCTTCATGGATATTAGAAACATTTCCCGGAAGAAACACACATTCTGTAAGTCCTAACTCTTGAATTTGGCTTGTAAGTGTATCTCTTAATTTCCCTTCCCCGTAAATATATAACTTATATTCTGGATATTCATCATGAACCTTTTTAAATGCATTTATTAACATAGTATGATTTTTTTGCTCTATTAACCTCCCTACAGCAACAATCTTTCTTTTTTTTTCATTGGAAGCTGATACAGAAACGCTAATTGGATTTGGTATAATTACACTTTTTTTCTGTATTCTTTTGCTAAAACAAGACTTTGCCCATTTTGTTTGAAATACTATATGGTCAGCTAAAGGATAAAGCATATATGTAGCAATTTTAACAAGTACTGATCTCCCATCTGCACTTGGATCATTTCGCTCAGATATTATAATACGTTGCTTTAATCCTAAACATGCGATTATAGTTATAATATTAATACGAGCAATAAATGAAACAATCACATCTGGTTTTTTTTTATTAACGTATTTTCTAATACTTAATAACCAATTCGGTAGTTGTGTAATTCTAGATCTACCTTTAATACAAATTGGTCTTACAAAAATATTCTTATTTAAATCATATTCATTACGATCATCAAGAAGAGTAAGAATATCAACCGTCCATCCTTCACTAGCATAAAAGTTGGCAAGAATTGATATCACTCTTTCTGCGCCGCCTCTCCCCATGCTGCCTATTACAAATGCTATTCTTTTAGACTTCACTGTACTTTTCATTTTCCAATACCTCTTTATATATCATTTTCATTATTTTCTTTACATTTTCAACATCAAATTGTTTAATTGTATTAAGATTATTGAAACCTAATGACTTTCTTAAATTTTTATCAGCAGCAAGTTTATTAATAGCCTTAGCAAATCCTTCAATATCATCTGGATTACATAAAAAACCACCTATACCATCTTCAATCAAATCAATATTACCTCGTATTTTTGAAGCAACACATGGTAATCCTGCTGCCATAGCTTCCATCATTGAACGTGGCAATCCTTCTTGGTATGTTGTAAAAAGAAAAATATCTGCCATTGATAATAATTCCTTGATATCTGTTCTGAATCCTAAAAAATGTATTTGTTCTTCTATTCCTAACCCTTTTGCTAAAGATTTAAGTGAAGCTAATTCAGGTCCATCTCCACAAATTAAAAAATGAAGCTTTTTATTGTTTGCTTTAGCTATTGCCTTTATTGAAGAGCTATAATTTTTTCTACGAATTAAATCACCCATAGCAATTAATACAATATCATCTCTCTTAATTCCCAATGAATTTCTTAATTGCTCTTTATCAACACCATGAATTTGATATAATTTTGTATCAACACCTACCCCAGGCATATAGTATACTTTTCCACCTTTACGTAACCTAAACTTTTGAGCAGCTTGATAATCTTCTTGATTGATCGTGATTATTGCATCGGTATATCGTGCCAGCCACATTTCCATCCATTTGATTATAGTTCGATGGAATAAAGGCGCGCCTTTATAAAAATGAAACCCGTGGGCAGTATAAATAACCTTTGGAACCTTTGCAATTTTGCCGCAGATTCTTCCTAATAAACCACCAATAGGTGTATTACAGTGGATTACATCAAATCCTTTCCGTAATATCTTTATAAATATCTTTCATAAGATTTTTTATAATTTGAAGCTCATATTTCTTAATTTCTTCTTTATTTCTTTGTCCCATATTAATTCTAAGTTCACGATTCTCTATTAATTTGTCTATACTTCTTGCTATTCCTATAATATCTTTAGGATTATGCAAAAAGCCACCTTCTCCATTTTGAATCAAATCAATATTGCCTCTTACTCTAGAGGCAATTATAGGTAAACCTGCTGCCATTGCTTCCATAACTGATACAGGAAGTCCTTCCCGGTATGAAGAAAATATAAATATATCTGATGCAATACAAATTTCTGGGATATCATTTCTAAAGCCCAAAAATTTAACTTTATTACTAATCCCCAAGTCACAAGATAATTTTTTTAAGTAATTCAAAAGTTTACCTCTGCCACATAATAAGAATACATAGTTTTCATTCTTCAACTCTGCTAAAGCTTTTAATATTGTTTCATGATTTTTTCCTTTAATCATTTCACCAATAGATAATAAAGCAACAGTGCCATCTGTAATTCCCAATTGTTCTCGTTTTTTGTTTCTATTAATTTTTAAATCCTTAAATCTATTTAAATCTATACCTACCCCTGGAATTTTTACTACTTTTCTTGCATAGAAATTCTTTGCTCTGCAGTAATCCTCCTCATTTAAAGTAATTAGTACATCAGTTAATTTTGATAGATATTTTTCTACATTATAGTAAATTAACCAATTCAAAAGCGGAGCTCCATCATAAAAGTGAAAACCATGCGCAGTATATATAACTGTTTTTATTCCAACTGCTCTAGCAGCTAATCTTGCTAATACTCCTCCCATTGGAGAATGACAATGTACAACATCAAACTTTTCAGATTTCATAATTTTCTTTAATTGTTTATACGCTTTTATATTTTTTAAAGAAAATGGTGATCTTTGTATATCGAACGGATGTCTAATAATATCTAACGCATCTAATCTTTCATTAGCATCATCGAAATTAGCAGCACCATGTATTTCATAGCCTAAAGATTTTAAAACTTCTATATTACCTTGTTCGAATAGATAAAACTGTCTACTTACTGTTGAAACAATAAGAATCTTTTTCATGTTAGTCCTCCAAATTATTTTGTACTTGGCTAATTACAAATTCCATAAATGATAAATCTGATGACATCCTACCTGTTTACACCCAAGTTTATGATAAAAGTTAATCGCTACCGTATTTCTAATTTGAGTACCAACTTTGATTTCATCACAACCAAGTTTATATGCCTCATATTCTATTGCACTGAACAGACTTGTACCTATACCCTTATGTTGATTATTCTCTGACACAGCAATAAGTTCTACAACGCAAACATTATCTTTATACGAATGAAGCAAAAAACCATCAACTTGACCATTGTTATTTTTTGATAAAGCAAAATACTTTCGTACATCTCCAAATGAATTAATAACCCATTGACGATAAACTTGAGGACCACCACGTTTGGCTAATTCGGGATCTTCTATAAACCTTGAAAATTTGAATTCAGCCATTTCAACAATTTGATTATTTCGCTGTAAAGCATTATATATTTCCACATTCTTCGGCTTATCTTTTTTCTCTAATATATTTTTTTTAAACTGTATATTCACATCAGCTAAAAATGCATTAGTGTCTTTACCAATAAATTGAGAATTAATCGGTTCTGAATTACGATTTTCTATCGAAACAAATTGATAGTCCTTAAGTCTGCTCTTTAGACTTTTCCATTCGCTAAGTGTAAGGGGTTTATGTAAAATAACCTTACATGAACTTACGCCAAAAAAATCTGTATCCCATTGCAATTCATAGAAAGTTATTGAATTTTCTTCATTAAATTTTTCCACTAAAAACCAACCTCCTTACACACCGACATTGGAATTGTCTCTAGTCTTAGGAACATCATTTGTTATATAAATGTTTTCTCTTTTAAGCACCGAAACTATTGTCTTAAAAAACACCTTTATATCTAACCATAAAGATAAATTGTCAACATAGTAAATATCATTCTGAATTCTTTCTTTCCATGATATTGTATTTCTATAATACGCTTGATTATAACCTGTTAACCCTGGTCTGACTTCTAATTTCCTTACTTCATTTCCTTCATATAATTCTTTATGTTCAGGTAAATCCGGTCTTGGGCCAATAATACTCATATCACCTTTTATGATATTTAAAAGTTGAGGAGTCTCATCAAGACTTGTTTTTCTAATAAATTTGCCTATTTTTGTTACCCTCGAATCATCTTCTGAGTTAAATGTAGATCCATCTACATTTCTTATATCAGGAGCATTTACTTTCATAGAACGAAACTTATACATTTTAAATACCTTTCCGTCTTTTCCAAGGCGATAAGAACTATAAAAAATTGGACCTCTATCCTCTAAGTAAATTATAGGTCCTATAATTATTAATATAATAAACCAAAAAGGTAGTGCTATTATTGATAACAATAGATCAAATATTCTTTTAAAGTACCTCTTATACATTCTCTCACCTCTGCTTTGCTACAACAACTTTACGACTTTGTATAACTTCTTCTATAGCGCTCATTAAATTTCTGCAAATATACTTAACATCATCATCACTTAACAATGTATGGAGCGGTAATGTAATTTCGTTTGAATATTGAGCATAGGCGTTTGGATAATCCTTAATGTCAAATCCCAAATTCTTGTATGCCGTAAACATTGGAAGTGGCTTATAGTGCACATTTGTTGCAATTCCAGCCTCAGCCATTTTTAAAATAATCTCATTTCTCTCAGTTTCACTAATACCAGGTATCCTAGTCAAATATAAATGACCTGAAGATAAGAAATCTTCACCAAAATGACATAAACTTTGAATACCTAACGGATGTAAAATTGAATCATACATCTCGATAATCTCTTTACGCCTTTTCAATAAACTTTCATATCTTCTAAGTTGCACCAATCCAAATCCAGCTAAGATGTCAGTCATATTACATTTATAAGCAGGATATATAATGTCATACTCCCACCCGCCTATTTTTGATTTCTCCAACGCATCTTTTGACTGCCCATGAAGACTATATAGCATGAACTGTTTGTACAATTCTTCATCATTTAATCCTAAATCATTTCTCCAAACAACAGCTCCGCCTTCTGCCGTTGTAAGATTTTTTACTGCATGAAAAGAAAAGGTTGTAAAGTCAGCCACTTGACCACATTTTAAACCTTTTCTCACAGCACCAAAAGCATGAGCTGCATCAGCCATTACAATTATTCTATTAAATAAGCCTTGTATTTCATTATTAGCTTTAAACAATTCTTTTTTACTCTCAATGACTTCATATATTTTATCGTAATCACACATCTTACCTGCTATATCAACAGGTATGATAACCTTCGTATTTTCGGTAATAGACTCAGCTAATTTCTCATAATCCATTTCAAATGAATCAGGAGCTGTATCAACCAATACAATTTTTGCTCCTACGTGATTTATAACAGAAGCTGAAGCAGTATACGTATAAGCCGAAGTAATGACTTCATCGCCAGGTCCTACACCTAATATGCGAAGGGTTAACTCCATAGCTGCTGTTGCAGAATTTAAACACACTGCTTTATTTACACCTACATATTCAGCTATCTTTCTTTCAAATTCTTTTGTCTTGGGGCCGGTTGTAATCCAGCCGGACTTCATTACCTTTATAACTTCTTCTATCTCTTCATCAGTTATATCTGGTGGAGAGAATGGAATATTTCTAAAATTACCGTTATCCATTTTTATCCCCTTTGTTATAATCTATGTCTGTCAAAAAATTTGCCTAACTAATTTGCTGTTTAGGGTTATCACCATTTATATATTCAACGTCAACTCATGAGCTTTCTTCCACTTTCTTCTTTTCCACCTTTCCGCTTTCAACCACACCGCTACCTGTCACTAACCTAACTATCGTCCCAAAAAAGCATTTTACGTCAAATAAAAAGCTCAGCTTTTGGACGTATTCTCCGTCCAGTTTGGCTTTTATTTCTATGGGGAGTTCGCCTTTGGCATTTATTTGCGCCCAGCCTGTCAGGCCGGGGCGGATATCGTTTGCGCCATATTTATCCCTTTCGGCAATCAGGTCATACTGGTTCCACAAGGCAGGCCTGGGGCCTATGATGCTCATTTGGCCTACAAATATGTTCCATATTTGCGGCAATTCGTCCAAGCTTGTATCACGCAAGAATTTGCCTACTCTCGTTACGTACTGCTCAGGGTTTTTCAGTAAATGCTTAGGGACATCTTTTGGCGCGTCTACTCTCATTGTCCGGAATTTTAAGATATTAAAATAGGTTTTTCCCTTTCCAACCCGCTTCTGCTTGAACAATATGGGGCCTTCGGAATCTATTTTTATTGCCACAGTTATTATCAGGAATACGGGGGATAATATGATGAGTCCTAAGAACGATAGAACGATATCTATGAACCGTTTGACCTTTAAATAACACATTGTATCGACCCCTATTTTTGTTAAGCTACAACAATAAAATGTTGTTTAATGCCATATGAAATATTTGTATATACAACCTTACATATTATATAATGATTTGCCAAATAATTCAATAAACAATTTTTACATAATTTTTTAATATTTCAATAAAAAACGATTATTTCTTATAAATCACTTTTCCTATATTATCTATATGTTCTTTTAGTTCTTCGTTTGTAATTTCATTATAGTTTAGCACGTCAAAAAAATAGGGTAATGGGTACTCTTCGTTTAAATCGTTGCTGAGCCTGATTACTGTTTTTCTGTTAATTTCCTGCCCTTTTAAAGCGATATCTACATCAGAACCTTTTTTATAATTTCCTATGGCCCTGCTACCAAAAATAATCACTTCTTCAATTTCGGGATATTTACTAACAGCTTCCAATATGTATTTCATATCTCTTTCTATTAATCCATACATTGTTATATCTCCTTAACCAATTTTTCATAAAATTTTCTTAATTCGGGATAGTAAACATATACAATATCTTCAATTATTTTTTTTGCCAGTTCTTCATCATAAGTATGAACTGTTAGGTTTCTATCGGTAAGGGCATCTATCCAAACATGTCCATTATCAATTAATCCCGATTGATATGCTTGTTTTATTGTTTCTCTAGGGCTTTTAACTTGAAATCCCTGAGCTTCAAGATAATCCTTCATTAATTTCCACGAAAGTTCAAAAGTTACTTCAAAAAAATTGTATGTTTTTTTGTTGATCCATGACAATAATCCTCTCATTCACTTATTCACCAGTGGTAATAATATTATATCATATCATGTTTATTTACACTATGTTTATTATGCTGAAATTTACTTAATGAAATTATAATTTGTTTCCGGACACCATGTATGGTGTCCCTACGTTATATGTATTTTGCGGGCGACCACAGGTCGCTTCTACTGATTTGTAATAATATTATATCATATTTATTACATGAAATTATGATTCGTTTTCGGACACCATGTATGGTGTCCCTACGTTATATGTATTTTGCGGGCGACCACAGGTCGCCCCTACTGATTTGTAGTAATGTTATGTCATATTTATTGAATGAAATTATATTTCGTTTTCGGACACCATGTATGGTGTCCCTACGTTATATGTATTTTGCGGGCGACCACAGGTCGCCCCTACTGATTTGTAGTAATGTTATATCATATTTATTACATGAAATTATGATTCGTTTTCGGACACCATGTATGGTGTCCCTACGTTAAAGGCGGATTCTAAAATGTATAGTATAAATAAATCGTTGAAATATAATTATTATAATCAATGTTTTAACTATATTAATATGTATTCTGCGGGCGACCACAGGTCGCCCCTACTGATTTGTAATAATATCATATCATTTTTATTGAATGAAATCATAATTCAATTCCGGACACCATGTATGGTGTCCCTACGTTAAAGGCGGATTCTAAAATGTATATAAAGTTTAGGGAATATGGAATAATTTGTCCAAATCCACCAATTCTACATTGCCCATGGTTTTGGCGGTGTTTTTCAGTCCTTCCGTAAAACCGGATGTTGAAAACAGCATGTAGTATTTGTTTTGATATCCCGAAAGAACTTCTGAATTTTGTATAAGTTCGTTTAAAACACCTACTCCTATCTTTTCATTTTTCCACTTGCATTCACCGTATATAATGCTGTTTTCTGCAGGTGAAGCCGCTACTATATCGATTTCTACCTGTGTCTTTTTGTCTGGACCGGCTCCCCAAAAACAACCTATATTGGTAAACGTAAAGGGCAACTGTCCGTTATTATTCCGCCTGATAAGATATTGCCTGCATATTTCTTCAAAGGGCTTGCCTATATAAGTTGACAGTGAAGGTATTATTTCTTTTTTTAAAAGAATGCTTCCCGTTCCTTGCTCAATCGACGATTTATTCGGAAAAACATACCGATACCAAAAGTTATAACAATTATCCGATATTTTATATATTCCTTTTCTGCTTGTAGCTTCATCGGCACCAAAGGGGAACTCTTTATGCAATATTTTCAGATTCATTAATGTTTGGAGATACTTAATGCATTTTGAACGCTCTTCACCTATATACTGTGATATCTCGTTCAACTTTGATGCACCTGCTGCTATTGCACTTATCACGGAATTATACATTGCCGGCTCACGAAGCTCCTGTTGCAAAAGCATCATAGGTTCATCATACAAATATCCTGAGGCATTAAAATATAATTCTTCAATATTTTGTTCAAAACTTTCTGTCTTATCGATTTGTGCAATATAATGAGGGGTCCCTCCAACGCAGCAATAAAACTTTATAATGTCTTCTTTGCCATATCCTTCAAGCATTTTTGCGCTGTCTAAATAATCGAACCCTTCTAATTTCAGTTGTGACGTCCTTCTTCCATATAACGGGCTTCTATACCCCATCACCTCATTTTCCATGAAACTCATATGGCTTCCACACAATATAATATAGATGTTTGTATACTGTAATTTGTGGTCAATCACGTTTTGCAATATGGATTTTATACTTATATTTCCTTCTACTGCATATGGAAATTCATCGATAGCCAAAATAAAACGTTGTTCTTTTGCTCTTTCTGCAATGTAATCAAAGGCAGATTGCCAATCTCGAAATGCACCGAATTGTCCGGATATATTAAAAAATGAAAAAACCTGCTTTGAAAACAATTCCAAATTTAATTTGTCATTTGCTTCCTGCGCTACAAAAAAAATTGCCGGTTTATCTTCAATAAATTTTTTAATCAGGGTGGTTTTCCCAATGCGTCTACGTCCGTACATAACAACCATTTAAAAGTTATTTTTATGATATAACTTATTTAATAAATTTAATTCCCTTTCTCTCCCTACAAACATTTTTTCACTTCGAATAAATTGTTGAAACACGATTATTATAATTATGTTTCAACTATATTATATTATGCTATGATATAAAAGTAAATACGTTATTTGCGGGCGACCACAGGTCGCCCCTACTGATTTGTGATAATATTATGTCATATTTATTTACACTATGTTTATTATGTTGGAATTTACTTAATCAAATTATAATTAACTTACGGAATGCATACAATGCGTTCCCTATAAAATAATAAGGTATACGGATTATATATAAGACTTATATGTGTATAATATATCAATAATAATTTGCATTTTACCATTTGAAAATGAGGCAATATAATATATATTACTCTTCTTCATTAGTTGCAGCAACTTCTGATAACATATCCTTTTGCATCTCATATTCAGCGCACTTTGTTTCTAACAACTTAAAATTGCAGCATAGATTTGTCATAAATTCATCGTGTCCGCTTACAACTCTTTTATATACATATCGAGCCTTCTTATAAATAGCGTCCTTATTTTTATTACAAAAACGATACTCTTGTAATAAAAGAAAATCTTTCCTATATAACACTTCATCAGGAGCAGGAAACATAAAAGAGAACCGTATTGAACTGATAGGATTACCATTTTCATTAAGAATAAGAATATTTGTTTTTTGCTGTTTATTAAAAGAAGGTATTGGCGCAAAATAATTAAATCCATTTATTTGAAGTACAATCCCACATACAAATTTTTCATGTTTACTATAATCAATATTAGGTATTTTAGAATCAAACATTTTCAGATATTGTATGTACTCTTTATTAACATCATAAAAATTAATATTAGGCATATAATATCACTTTCCTTTTTTAAATATTAAAAAAGAATGAATAATGGGTTAGAGACTTAAACTCTAACCCATTTACAAATTACAATTCGCTCTTACTGTGGCGAAACACTTTGAATTAATAAAATATTTTTTATTTGTTGTTAATATTATTATACTTTTTTATATGTAACATGTCAATAATTTGCATTTAACCGCTTTTTATGTGTATTTTGCGGGCGACCTCAGGTCGCCCCTACTGATTTGTAGTAATATCATATCATTTTTATTGAATGAAATTATAATTCAATTCCGGACACCATGTATGGTGTCCCTACGTTAAAGGCGGATTCTAAAATGTATAGTCATGGGATGCATATTGATTTTTTTGTAAATTCGGTTATAATAAAATTATACTTTTAATTTACCGAGGGTGTTGATATATGTATATTCATAGAAGTTTGGAAACGGTGGTTGAAAAAACAACAAAAAGTTTTCCTGTTGTCCTTATAACAGGGCCAAGACAAGTTGGTAAAACAACCATGCTGAAACAACTTGCCAATGGACAACGAACATATATTACTCTTGATAATCCACTAGTTAGGGAATTCGCAAAATCTGAGCCGGCTCTGTTTTTGCAACGCTATACTCCGCCGGTAATTATTGATGAAATTCAATATGCACCTGAACTTTTGCCCTATATCAAAATGTATGTAGATGAACATAAGAGAAAGGGAGACTTTTGGCTTACCGGCTCCCAAACGTTCCACCTTATGAAAAATGTCAGTGAGTCACTGGCCGGCCGTGTTGGAATTATAAATATGTTGGGTCTGTCCAACAGCGAGTTGTCCAATCAACCGGCACAGCCTTATAAAACGGACTTAAACAGCCTGCTTGAGAAAGCTTCCCATGCCAAGCCACAGAGCTTAAAGGAAGTGTTTAACAGAATTTATAAAGGATCCATGCCGGCATTATATGAAACTGAACAGGATATTGAACAATATTACGCCTCCTACGTAAATACATATTTGCAAAGGGATATAAGAGACCTGTCTCAAGTTGGAAATGAGATGGATTTTTTAAGGTTTCTGACTTGCTGTGCGGCCAGAACCGGTCAAATGGTGAATTATTCTGATATTGCAAAAGATGTGGGTATCAGTCCGCCTACTGCAAAGCAATGGCTTTCCATTTTGGTGTCTTCAGGCATAATATATTTGGTTGAACCCTATTATAACAATACATTAAAACGGATCATTAAAAGTCCGAATATGTATTTCATGGATACCGGACTTTGCGCATATTTAGCACGTTGGAACAATCCCGAAGCATTGGAAGTTTCGGCAATGGCCGGGGCTTTTTTTGAAACGTATGTGGTTGCGGAAATTATTAAAAGCTATTATCATGCCGGAAAAAGGCCGCCGATTTATTATTATCGTGACACGGACGGAAAAGAAATTGATTTAATCATTGAGGAAAACGGAACACTTTATCCGATTGAAATAAAGAAAAGCGCAAGTCCGAAAAAAGATGCAGTTAGGCATTTTTCAGTCCTCGAAAAAACGGGCAACAAGGTTGGCTACGGAAATGTTATTTGCCTTTCCGATAGTGTTTTGCCCATTGACAGCAACAATGCCATGGTACCTGTATGGTTAATATAGTGGGATATAGTAATTTGCGGGCGACCACAGGTCGCCCCTACATTTTTTGAAAATCTTGGATACTAAGCGGCTAATTGCATAATTTACGGGACGCATGCAATGCGTTCTGTGCAGAATGATAATGATGTTGTGGTTTTAAAAAGAATTGTCAAATTTTGTTGATTTAAAGGGCTGAAATACGCTATAATATTATTGTTTATTCTTTTTTTGAAAAGGTGATCATAGTGAGAAAACTTCACGGTTCCATAATTTCTTTTGTAACACTGGTGATCTTTATTATAAATTTACTTCCCGTTTATGCCGTAGAGACGGGGGAAGAGTTTACCGATACGTCTTCCATGTCGGATGAAGAGTTTTTCGGTGTGTGGGACAGTGAAACCAAGCAATGGACTACCATCGGCAAGATTAATTATGATTATAGGGATAATGAAAATCTCAGACAAGTTAAGGAATCTGCAAAAAACGGCGATTATGAAAGTGCAAAGGAATTCTTAAAGGAATACTTTGCAGAGCGCAATGCAGATACTGACCCTAAGGTTTCCAATGTTTCCACGCCTACTGCAAATGACATTGCAAATGCAGAACTTTTAAAGGAAGGTATTTTTAATGTAGGTTCCAGGGAAATCTACCTGGCCTCCCTTACCATGGATGATAATGAATGCAAAAATTATACGATGGATGTAACAGATGCTGTTTCAGGCAGTAAGTCCGTTTCTTTTATATTGATGGGGAGAAATAAGGAACAGGCAGTGGCACAGTTTTATAGTAAAGAAAATAAAGATAATGCCGATAAACAACCTGCATTAATGATTAAAACGGCTGACAATACACAACATACTGTATATGCCTCGAAGGATACCTATGTCCGTGCCGGTGATTACAGCAATAAAAATTATGGCGGCGAGCCCCTGCTCCTTGTGAACGACTCCGGGGCACCGGTGGATGATAATACCTATAGAAGTTATATTCAGTTCGATTTCTCCGGTGTCAGCGGTACCATTACTTCCGCTGTACTGTCCCTTTGGGGCAAAGTGGACAGTACCGAACCTGTGAATAAAGAAATTATGCTTTTCAAATATAATAATACTGCCTGGAAAGAAAACGACCTTACTTTCAGCACCATTAATACCATGGTTTATTCATGGAAGGGTGTTGAAGGCGGAAATGACTGGAGCATTCCTGCAGGTGCCGATGCAGAGTATATTAATAACTTAACGCGTTTCAACTTTGTGGCTGCGTTGGTGGGTGCTCATCTTGCCGAGCCTGAAGGATTGTATGACTATACCCTTTTAAATCTTGTATTGGATTTTATCAACGACCGGCCTGCCTCATACCCGAGGCGCCTGGAAACGGGTATGCGTGTCTGTGATTTTATTACGGCTTTTCACTATATGAGAAGCAACAAGTATTTTAACGGCAATGCCTGCACGGCCATGTTGAAAAGCATATGGGAGCATGGCAATTATCTTAATGAAAAAATGACGCCTGACAGCAATTGGGGTGTTACCGAGACGCTTGGATTGTATTGGGTGGCGTTATATTTTCCTGAATTTTACGACTCGTCCGTTTGGGAAAGCTCTGTAGGGACAAGATGCAAGAATTTGTTGGAAGGACTGCTCTATGATGACTTCTCCTATAAAGAACCGTCTACTCATTATGCAGGCGTAGCGTTTAAAGATTTTATAAATATGGTAAACTGGGCCAATCTTCAGAACCGTCCTGCCCCTAAGGAGCTTGCTCCTTACCTCCTAGGATATGCAAGGTTCTTTGTGGATTCCTGTTTTCCGAATGATTACCAGACCCAGTACGGTGATTCCGACTATGTGGAGCGCCGAAGTACCATCCGTCCTATCGGAAGATTGCTTAATGACGAACAATTAATTTATTACGGCAGTTCTACCAAGCGGGACAGTGAAGGAAATCCGCTGCCTGCTCCCAAGGTAGAATCGGTATATTATCCCGATGGTAAAATAGCCGTCCTCCGTACCGGTATGACTTCCGATTCCCTGTATATGCATATTAATAATAAGAATTATGGAAATCATGGGCATCCTGGTGCATTAGGCATTATCGCTTATGCCTATGGAAGGCCTTTGCTTATTGATCCGGGCCGTGGAAGCTACAGTAACACGGATCTTGCCAGCAAATGGCTTAGGGAAAGTACCGAAGCCCACAATACGATTGAGATAAACGATACGGCTCAAAGACGTACGGATAATTTAGACCCTTCCGGGCTCATAACCAATCCGGGCTTTGACTTGTATGAAGGAACCACTACGGAAACGGAGGGCTTTGAGCATACGCGGTACGTGTTTTTCATGAAACCTTCTTTTTGGGTGGTATCGGATATTGTTATCCCGTCGCCGTCAAAGGAGATAATCAAAATAAGTATCAGCAAACCTGGCATATGCTGCCCAATGCGGATATAACCTTGGATGAAGAAACAGCGAAAGCAAGAAGCAATTTTAACGATGAAATCGGTTCCAATATTCATATCGTGCCTGCAGACCCTGAAAAGCTTGCTTCGGAAATTTTGGACGGATATTATTCGCCAAAGGAAAATTCGGTTGAAAACGCAAAATACGTTTCTTACACCCAACAAATTTCCGGTACGGTTAATTTTGATACATTGCTGTATCCGGTACCGAAAGGCGTTACCGCCGAACCCACGGTAAGCAGAATTGATACAGGCGTTGAACCTCATGTTGCTACCGCTTTGGAGATCAAGACGGATAAGGATTCGCCGTCAGGCTACTACTATCTTTCCTATGAGGAAGCACCCACGGGAAGAGCGTTTGCTGATTTTTCCTATGACGGAAAGATGGTTTTTGTGCAAACCGCAAATGACGGAAATGTAAAAATGGTTTGTATGGTGGAAGGTTCCGAGCTGAAAACGGGTTCGAATCTATTGGTGCAAACGTCGGTGCCTGTTAAGGATTTGCAAATACAATGGAAAGAAAACGGGGTTCATCTTGAAAGCAATTATTTGAAGTCGGCTGACGAACCGGTAGAAATTTTCATTGATGCGCCTGAGACGGATGCGGTTTATGTAAATGGACAACCTGCTTCATTTATCCGGTCAGGGGATCATGTTTGTGTTTATTTGAATACAATAGGTGTGCAATGGGATGAGAAAAAGGCAACCGTTTCCACCACCTATATCAGAAAAAGCGCCGGCCGTCCGGCACAGCCTGTATTATGTGTGGCATTCTACAAGATGGTTGAGAATGTGAAAGAGTTGATAGGGGTAAGATGGGTCAGCTCTGAAGATGCCCTTGAGGTAGGAGAATCGGCGCCACTATATATGGAAATTGATATACCGGAAGATGTGGATGTGATTCAGGCATTTTTATGGGACAGTATGAACGGAATGAAGCCGGTATACAACAATATAACAACTGTTCCACGATATTAAAGCGGGGCTGTCGCACAAGACATAATATTTACCTGTCCTACGGGCGATTCTTGAATCGCCCCTACCTGGATACGGATTCATATATGGATAAATTGTTATAACGTTGCATTGATGCGGCCTAAATGTCTATTTGCCTTCGCCGTGACTCTGCGGGCGACCACAGGTCGCCCCTACAACAATAACGATTTATTCATATATGAACATGTACCCATTCTATCGTAGGGGCGACCATTCACTTTACCGTAGGAGCGACCATTCACTTTACCGTAGGAGCGACCATTCACTTTACCGTAGGAGCGACCATTCACTTTACCGTAAGGGCGACCATTCACTTTACCGTAGGAGCGACCATTCACTTTACCGTAGGGGCGACCATTCACTTTACCGTAGGAGCGACCATTCACTTTACCGTAGGGGCGACCATTCACTTTACCGTAGGGGCGACCTGTGGTCGCCCGCAGAAAATATTGGTAATTTAAGTTGACGACATTGGACCAATGCATCATTCTATCATTCATCCAGTTTTAATATGAATTCCGTAAATTGGATAATATCTGTAAGATGTTTTTCAATGATTTGCTGAACGATTTCAAGATGGATTGCCTGATAATCATGTACTGCAATATTCCGGAATCCTACCATTGCTTTTAGTCTGTTTCCCAAGTCGGCAGAAATATATTTGTTTTTTATTAGCAATTCAAAAGCATCCCTGCTGTTTTGAGGAATTCCCAACCCTTTTTCTGATATGATGTGCATTGCCAAGTCTATGCACGCCTCACAGGCCCTTTGAATGTTAAGGATGATAGAGTCCTGTTTCGTATAATTTTCCAAGTTTTCAGGATTGTTTTCGTATTCTTCATGTATCCTTTTAATGCAACGTTCAATGACTGCAATTTTATTTAGGATAACATCATTTTTCATAGACATATCCTCTTTCTTTTATTTTATCCATAATGCACTGCCGCTCTTCATTTAGAATTGCATATTCTTTTAACGTTCTCATTTGGAATCTTTGGCGGATTTCTTTGTTATTTTCATATATCACTTTTCCCGTTCCTATGATTTGTGCCGCAAATACGGTGGAAGCACTCTTTAAATCCACAAGGTCTACATCCTGTCCCAACATTTCTGCAAGCTTTTGTGACATCATAAATATTTCGTAAGGGGTGAATTTCCGGTCACTGAAAAATGCAATATCAATATCGCTGTCTTGTCTGAATCCGGAAGGACGCACCGCAGAACCAAACAGAATAATGAAATGCGGTTCTGTTTCAGGAACAAGATAATCGACTGCTTTATTTATTTTTTCATGGATGGAAATATTGGATAAAGGCATAATAATATTCTCCCGTACTTGATTAATTCACATTATAAGATTATGACAAATGTTCAATTATATTATACTATTTTACCGTATGAAAAGGAATATATCTCTAATTATATCCTCGTTGTTTCTGCTTTTTCCCAGTATGCCCGGTTGCCGCCGGTGATATATTTGATGAATCCTAACAGTATGGTATATTGGAATGTGACGTAATACAGCGGTATATAGAATAGTTTATGATGCGTGCGGGTTACAAAGCCTATCAGTGCCAAAATATAAAATGATACGTGGGCATATAATATTTGCCGGTAGAACTCATTGGTAGCCAACATCATATTGCTGATGAACAACAATATATGAAAAAACGGCAAAAAATAGCGCAGCAATTTATGTGAAATCATAAAAACGGCATAAAGCCAGCCTACTTTTAACGGATTAAACATATTGGGGTTGGTAAGCATTCTCTGCCAGTTGCGGCTGAACATCCTTACTTTTCTTTTGAATTCATCTTCAAGCGTTTCCCCTGCCTTTTCATAGGCTACCGCACTTTCATCGTATATGGCCAGCTTTCCTTTTTCCACCATAAGATGGGGAAATGCCAAATCATGAGTGTACATTGGGTCCACATATTCATAATCTTCTTTTCGGACGGCATAGATTGCCCCGTTTCCTGCCGTTATGGAGTAAATCTTGGATTCAAAGTTCCTCAGGAGCAAATCATAATTCCAGTACAAACTTTCGGAATAACTGGTTATATTGCTGTTCTTATTGATATATTGAAGCCTTCCGGCCACATATCCTATTTTAGGATTGGAAAAGTTGTTGACAAGACGTATCAGCGAATGCCTTCCCCACATGGCATTGGCATCAGAAAATACCAATATTTCTCCTGTTGCAATTTTTACCGCTTCATTTTGGACATTGGTCTTTCCTTTCCTCTCTTTTGCCACATGTAATATGATGCCGGCATCGGCATATTTTCTGATAATTTCATCGGTCTTATCGGTTGAATGGTCGGAGGCAACGATAATTTCCAATTTGTCTTTCGGATATTTTAACTGAAGCGTATTCCGTATTTTTCGTTCAATGACGTTTTCCTCATTATATGCGGCAATGATAAAGGAGACTTTCGGGTAATCGTCTTCAAATGTATTTTCGATTTTTATGTCTTTGTCTTTTATGGAAACAAAGACATAGGCAATATTGAGAAAAATATAGTATCCTATATAGGAATAGGCGATTAAAAATACTGACGTCCAAAATACAAATTCCATTAATACCAGCCTTTCAAGCGGGCGAACACGGTTCGCCCCTACAGTTTGTAAATTTTTTGTGTTCCTGCAAATTTTTTTGCATTACCCTTATATATTTATCGGCTAATATGGCGCGGGAATAATATTTTTTTACAAATTCCGGCCCGTTTTTTTCCATTCGGTTTCTAAGAACCTCATTGGACTTCAGGTCCATAACGGCGCGGCTTATTGCGTCGGCGTCTTCGGGTGGAACAATGACGGCCGCTCCTGACTCTTTGAGAATATCGGCGGCTTCTCCTTCAAGGCCGGCTATAATAGGTACACCGCATCCCATGAGTTCAAATATTTTTGAAGGGATGAACGACCTAAACAGCGGAATATTCTTAAGGGTAACCACCGACACATCGGACATGTTATAATAATCCGGCATATCCTTTTTAGGCTGGGCACCGATAAATAATATGTTGTTAAGCCCTTTTTCCCGAGCCATGCTGATTAGCTTTTCTTTTTCCGCACCTTCTCCCACAAAAACAAACTGAATGTCTGCCTGCTCCCTGAGTTGTTCCGCTGCCAGTACAACCTTATCCAGGGCGTGGGATATCCCGTGAGCCCCTATATAGGTTACAATAAACTTATCTTGTAATCCATATTTTTCCAGCAAGGACTGATTTTTTGACTGAGGTTTGTACACTTCTTCGTCCACCCCGTTGGTGATGACTTCTATTTTATCCGCAGGCACACCTCTTGATATCAGATTCTGTTTAAATGACCGGGTTACCACTACAATGCCGTCACATGCGGCATAAAAATGCAATTCCATTTTTTCAAGAAGTCTTAACAAGGCCTTATTTTTTAGTACACCAAGGGCGTCAATGGCGGCAGGCCACAAGTCCCTGACTTCCAGTATCCACGGCACCTTCTTTTTCCTGCTTAAATAGCGCCCTGAAAACATGGTAAAAAAAGTAGGGGACGTGGATATGACTATATCAATTTCTCCGACTTTCTTCATGGAATATATAATACTCGACATCAGAAAAGACAAATGCCCTATTGTCCTTTTTAAAAAGCCCTTGTTGGGTGTGGCATAAATATAACTCCGATGGACAACAATACCGTCCATTTCTTCCCGCAAATATTTCATTCCTCGATATTTTTCAGGGATGACACCGGTGGGATGATTGGGAAATCCGGTTATCACCTGTACCTGGTGTCCTGACCTGACCCAGCGTTTTGCCATTTCATATATCCTGGCAGACGGTGCACCCATTTCCGGAACAAAATAATGACTGATCACTACAATTTTCATATACGCTCGTCAAGTACCTTTCTTTATTTTATAGGAATCTGTTTTTCCGTACCGTTATACCTTACGGTTACCTGCTCATTACTACACTGCACTTCCACAGGATAATCACTGAAATTAATGATATACCCTGATACTGTAGACTGACTATGGATTTCCAAGACATGATTTTCATATTTCAAGCCGAATTCAGGCGAGTACCATCCGTTTGTCCCACCGCCTTTATACGTTTTTTCATGAATAGAATGAATGCATATGATATCGGCTATTCTTTTACGGTCTTGGATAATCTGCCAATGGGTATCTTTCATCAGTTCATATTTCGGATGCAGATGAATATAGCTTTTGGTATATCGGAACTTTGGCGCTTCTACTTTGTCCAATACGAGGAAAATATCCTCTTCCAGCCACATGATATACCTGATATGCTTTTGCCCTTTATAGTTGAAATAACTTCCTTTGAACATTCTGATACCGTTTTGGATTTCTATATTTCCTCTCGGATAACGGATTCTTTTTGCCACCCGAAAGCTTCCCCAATACTGGGACTGCTCCGTATCGTCGATCACCAGCGTATTGTGTGCCCGGGTACTGCGGAAATAATCCCGCCATTTCCCCGGTTCATAGGTATAGGTCCCTGAATTGACGATGACCGGCCGGCCGTGGACGGCAAGTTCATAGCTTAAGGCGTCACAATGAGCATGACCCGGCAAATAGTCCACGCCGATTTTTCCTGCATCAATTATACACTGATGAAATTTTGTATCTAAAATATAATATCCGCTTGCTTCAAAGCGTGCCTTATATCGCGGCTTTATGCCAAAGTACCGTTCAGCGGTATGAATCAGCGATTTTGTGCTTTTGGCCGTATGTTGGCTGCAATCATTAAAAAACGGAAGACGTCCCGTATTTTTCTCCAATGAATAGGTTACATCAAGCATTTTGGCAATGGTGTCTGTAACATGGTCTTGCCTCTGCCAATAATTAATTTTCATGATCGCTTCCAGCATGATATTGTGATACATGGGGCTTAATTCAAAGTGCATGCCGTCCGGCAGAATCTGTTCTTCAAGCTGCCTGTTGAACTCTTCCAAGTAACGGGACAACGGTTTTTCCTGCTTGAAAAAAATACTGCCCAGAATCAGTGCCTTTAAATTTTCCATATAATGATTGCCTCTGTTGTTTTTCTCTATATTCTTTCTTAAATAATTATATTGTGTATATAATGATTTTAACATATATAATTGAAACGAAAAATCATTTTTTATTGTATCATATAATAGTTGAAATGTACAAATCCAATTTGTAAGCCTTAAGGATATTGTATAGGGATGCCAACCGTTTCCTGTGCCTATAGGGTTATTTTTTATCCATTCTTCAATGATTTCTTTATATTTTTCATAATATTGTTCTTTATGGGTTTTATTGTAAGCATCAGCCAAAGCATAGAGATATTCAAAGTAGTGAAGGTGGAATATCCAAAGCCGCGGCATGGAAGGGTCATTCCAACCTGTTTTCAGGTCCGTTTGTTTCTTAAGATTAAGAAAGGTAAATGTGTTGTTCAGCAATTCTTCTATGTTAAACCTGTTCAGATAGTCAGGACTTAGATCCAATTCAGGGATGATATATGAAATGTCCGCATTGACAGGCGCTACAACATCCGCTTCACGTATGTACGGGTTATACAGCTTATTCTGCAACTGTCTTAGGATACGATAAAAAATTTGCGAGGGTTTAAGATATTTGGCGGTATGAATGTATAGTGATAGCTTATGCATGAGACCTCCTGTTTATTTTTATGTCAAATTATATATGTTTATGATATTATATGTTTAATGAAATAAACCACCCTGCTAGCACCAGAGTGGTTATAATGAATTTATAACATCGCTTTGGGGCAACCGCACCTTGCGGTACTGATTACCTTCACTTATATTATATCATAATTTACCTGAAAGTAAACAGTTTTTTACTATTTCATCCAAATTTATACCACGTCTTCCATGTTAATTCCCTGACGAATGATTTTTGCAGGGACGCCGGCAACTACCGTATGGTCGGGTACGTCTTCCAACACCACGGCATTGGCACCGATCACTACATGGTTGCCGATTTTGACAGGTCCCAGTATTTTCGCTCCGGCACCTATATAGACGTGGTCGCCGATAATAGGTACTTCGGGTTTTTTGGAGCGTCCTCCGATGGTAACCTGCTGGGCAATAATGCAATTGCAACCTATTTTGGCTCTTGCATGAATGACGACGCCCATCCCTCCATAACCGAACCTGGTTCCTTTGCCGATTTCACATGTATACGGTATATATGAATTGTATAATAGGAATATGATTCCCTGTATGAATTTTGCCAACGGTTTCATATGATGCCTATAGAACCAGCGTTCCATTTTGTAAAAACTGTAGGCATTGATCAATGTTTTCACCTTCTTGCATTTCCTTAATGGTAAGATACGCTTTATAGGACTTTTCCAAGGCCGCTTCCTGATCCGAGGCAAGCCGTTCTATGACTTGTAACAGTTCTTTGCTGTTCTTGTTGATTACATAACCGGATTGTTGCGTTTCTACAATTTGCTTCATCCGTCCCACATCCGTAACAATGGGGATATTCCCCCATGCCATATTTTCCAATAATGCATAGGGAACTGCTTCGGCTTCGGACAACAGACAGAATACATTGCATTCTTTAATAAGCCGTTCCTTTATATCGCCCTTTACCGCGCCTATGTAGGTGGTGTTACTCATTTTGTTTACCGCTTTCTCTACGTTCTTTTCTTCGGTTCCTGAGCCGGCAATGAAAAAACGGATATTTGGACGCCCTGATAATTCCCGGGCCGCTTCTATGAATTCATAAATCCCTTTTGCTTTTTCCATTCGCGACAAAAACAGTATCTTAAGCACGCTAAAATCCTTGGCGGGGTAGTCTGGTTCTACTTTCACGCAATTGAATGACAGTTTAAGTTTATCGGTATCACAGGGGAACCGGTTCTGAAATTCCTGTTTTTGCTCCTCGGTTAAAAACATGAAGCTATCAACTTGTGACCGTATTTTTCCGGTTAATAGGAGTTGTAAACATCGTTTTTGGCTCCCCCGTATGTTGTGAAATGAACCGCCGTGAAATTTCACAAATACCTTTTTGGTCGGCATGCTGCCCATATACATCCGTTTGAGTAAAAGGCCCAGCTTTACCAGGGAAGTAAAGTATATGGACGCATTAATATAGATGACGTCATAGGGCTGATATTGGAACGCCATGATTTCCCATATACTTTGTATGATAGATTTTTTGGTTCCGTTTTTATGGAAAGTGGTATCAAAAATCTTGATGTTATGTTGTCCGGTCTTTTGAAGTTCAAGAAGCAGATTTTTTACATGGGTCACAACCCCGCCGATGATAGGCTTGTCCGGATCAGGGCCTACAATGAGTATATTCAGACTAACCCCTCCTCAATTCCTGAATTAGTTCCGCCAACACCGTATCCACATGGTATTCTTTTGCTTTCTCCAAGCAATGGTACTTCATCTGCTCAATGCTTTGTGGGTTTGAAATCAGGCTATTTAACTTTTGGATAAGGTCAGCGGTATTTTGAGGTTCAAAAAATATGCCTGTTTTGCCGTCGTCCACAACTTCCCTGTTGTACTTCCAATCGGATGCCACTACCGGCAAACCTGCGGCATACGCATCAATAATGGCTCCCGGAAATCCTTCTCCATGATAGTAAGTAGGAAAGATCATGAAATCATATTGCATGAGCGTCTGCTGAATGTTTTCCTCTTCAAGATAGCCTTTGTATGTGGCGTGACCGTTGCTGCGCCGTACGAGAGTCTGGAATTCTGCCGCATATTTTTTGTTTAGCTGGCCATAGATATCCAGCGTTATACATATTTTCCCGTGTGTTTGATTGATGCTTTTTACTGCGTCAATTGCCGTATGGATGCCTTTTTCTTTTATGATTCTGGATAGGATAACCGCTTTTATGGGCAATTGTATGGAATGACTGTCTATATGGTTTATATAATGAAACCGGCGGAAATTGGGAAGTACACTTGTATTGGTGATTCCTATCTGCCGGAGCTTTTCCTGCATGAACGATGTTTCTACATATATGCGGTCAAGTTTTTTCAGGGCAGAGGCAAGGATGTTATTTTTTTGGGCAACCGTGGCAAGCCAGCCGCCTATTACAATATATCGAAGGTCTTTGGAATATTTCTTTTTCCAGCGGACAAGCTGCGGAAGCAGCAGGCGAATGCCTTTAGGCCCCAACAGGACAAGGGTGCTTTTGCTGTTTTTTGCGTGACGTTTTATTTCCCGGTACATGGACAGCGGTCTTTTTTTCCATTGGGACATGTCGGAATAAATAATATTCTCTTCCCCGAACTGCCGGACAAATTGGTCTTTTAGCTGCCGCGTTTTGACGGTTTGACCGTCCAGTTGGTTATTGGCATAGCCAAAGTTTCCGCATATGAATATTTGGTATTGGTTCATACTATCAATCAATTGATACCACTGTTCGGTGGCTTTTTCTTTGCTAAAATCCTGTACCCGCTTTTGTGATTGGGCAATATAATGCTGTCGTAACGTTTCATTGGTTAACATTTCGACCATTGCTTGTGCTAAAGATTCTTCCTGGTGTTTTCCCGTGCAAACCGGTGTCAATATTCCGTATTCGGCATATTCTACGGATTTGGTTTCATATTCCATGGGTGTTGCAGGAGCCAGTATTTCTCTCGGGCCTGACCGGCAGTCCGTAGAAATGACCGGCAAGCCACAGCACATGGCTTCTATTAATACATTCCCAAACCCTTCAAATAATGACGATGAAACCAATACTTTTGAATATGCCATCCATTGATAGGGGTTTTTTCTGAACCCCATGAAATGCACGTGGTTTTCCATTCCAAGGTTCTTAACCAGTGTTTTTAATTCCTCCTCAAGTTCACCATGTCCAAGAATGACCAACTGGGCGTCGGGTACCTTTTGCAATACCAACTTGAAGGCATGGATTAAATGGCAATGTCCTTTTTGCGAATAAAGCCTTCCTACATTAATCACCACAGGCTTCTCCGACAACCGCTCCATAATATGGTCCGATTGGCATTGCATAAGCTTTTTGATGTTGTCCATGTCAATAAAATTATATATGACTTCTATCTTTTGTTCAAGAATGCGATAATTGCTTATCATGTCCCGGGCAATCATTTTAGATACCGCCACAATACGGTCTGCTTTATTGTAAAAACACTTCATGAGCCATCTATAGACGTTTTCATAAAGAAAACCGTAATTCCTTTTGGAATTATAATTATGCACCGTTAAAACGACTTTATCGCCGCATTTGCTGAATAAATTCACTACATTGGCATTTTCCAAAAAACTGATGGTCATATCAAATTGATGCTTTTTCTTAATTTGCTTCACCCTATGGATTCGCCTGAGCATGGTTATAACTTTATTCATTTTTCCTTCTAAAGGGGGAAGGCCCACATTGATCATATTTCCACTGTACGGATAATCGATTTTGCTTCCGTCAAATAAAATAAAGGATACATCGTATTTCGGATACAATATATCGGAGAGGTTGGAAGCCATTTTTTCCGCGCCGCCATTGGCCAGATTAGGGATAAGGAGAGCTATTTTTTTCTTTTTCATTGTATGACCTCTTCCCATTGGTGAATCATTTTTTCCATGCTGAAATCCTGGATACGCTTTGACGCCATCTGAGCATAATGTCCGCGCTGGGACGGATTGCTTAAAATATTGATGATTGCCTGTGCCAACAGTTCTTCTTCCTTTTCTCCTTTGCAAACCGGTACTAATATGCCATATGGTGCATATTCAATGGTTTGTGCCTGTATCCCCGTATCCGTTTCCGGCGCAAGGATTTCCCTGGGACCTGTATAACAGTCGGTAGAGATTACAGGGACGCCGCATGCCATGGCTTCTGCCAGTGCATTGGGAAACCCTTCGTACAAGGATGAAAGGACAAACACATCGGCATGACGAATAAACCGGTAAGGGTTTTCCTGAAATCCCATAAAGTAAACGTCATCTGCAAGGCCTAGTGCAGCCGTTAACTGCTTGAGTTCCGTTTCCAATTCTCCCTGACCAAGAAGGATTAGTTTTACATCATGAATGACGGATTTCACTTTTTTAAAAGCACGGATTAAATGCTTCTGGCCCTTTTGTTCCGTTAAACGGCCTACCGTAATAATACAAGGTACTGTAAACAGTTCATTGTATTGTGGTTCCAAGGGCTGCTCTGCCGATGTTTTTATGGCTCTTAAGTCATAACCGTTATAAATGACTTTGATTTTGCGTTTATCCATATGATATTTTTTCACAAGTTCGTTTCCAATGCCTTCCGATACCGCTACTACTATATCGGCATAACGGCATAGCCATTTTAAGAGATATAGGCGGAGGCGTTTATCCATTGTTCCTTCTTTTCTTAGCAAATCATTTCTTGCAGATACGATAACCTTCTCTCCCTGCTTGGTGAGAAGATTCACAATATTGCAACTGTCCATCAAGCTTATTACCGCGTGAAATCTATTTTGTTCCTTGATGTCATTGACCTTGCATATACGTTTTAATAAGGTCAGCAACTTGGCTGTTAATCGGTGGGAAGGATAGGATTTCAAATCAATGATCTGCCCGTCGTATGGATATACCGTTTGTGACCCATCGTACACAATTAAGCTTTTTTCATATTTGTCGCTAAGATATAAAGATATATTCGCCGCCGTTTTTTCCGCTCCGCCCTTTGCCAACGTTTCGGTTATGATGGCTATTTTGGTTACCAAGAGGGCGGTTCTTTTGGCAACATCAAAGTTGTCAAAAGACTGTGCTCCTGCCGAAGCACTGAGTAAAAAGATGATATGGAACAATTTTGAATAATATTGTACCGCTATGCCTTCTACCGCCAGAGAGGCTATCAGCCACGACAAAAACAGGCACTGATAAGGCGTTTTTGCCTTTCTGAGTTTCCACAGCACAACGGCAAACATTCCATAGTATCCAATGGCTCCTAAAATACCGGTGCCTACGACGATTTCAATAAAGTTATTATGCGAATACGTTTGCCAGCCTTTTGCTTCATAAAGCAAAACCCTATAGTTGTTCACACCGTAACCCAAAATGGGCCTTTTTTTAAACATTTCCATCCCCAGATTGAACATATATACCCTTTTGGGAATAGAAAATTCATAGGTGATGGGCCTGCCGGTAATAAAGTCAAATACATGCTGAAACCGTATGCCGATAATTTTATATAGAGTGGGTACACCGGTGATCAATACGTAAAACAGTATCAGGGATGCAATACCAGCTGCTCCGATTTTTAACAGCTTTTTATAATCATGCTTGTATTTTAAGAATACCATCATGGCCATACTTACAACAACAAATATGATGGCGCGTCTGGAACCGGACAAGACAACGAAAACAGACATAAACAGGCTGTATAGCAGGTAAATATACCTTTTTTCAAAAAGAATCCTATATCCTGCAAATACCAAAGAGCTTCCCACAATCATGGCCATGTTATTCTGATTGCCCAATACCGCTCCCAGCCGAATGCTGCCTGCCTGTTTGAAGTTCAACAGAATATAGAGAGATGCTAAAAAGCCTGAATATATAATGTAAGTGATGATTTTATCGATTTTATAATTTTTATCGATATACAAACTTAGGATGAAAATAAGAATAAATATGCTTGTGAGGGTTTTTATCATTTTCAGAGACAGGGAAGAATCTAAGGCTACAAAATAGGAAAGTCCTGCAGTTGCTATAAAATAAAGAAAGCATGCCAACCATGGAACCCGTGTGTCAAGGAGACGTGTGCCAAAAGAACCGCCCCTTCGGTACCTTCGGCATACTTGCTTCATTAAAATGCACACCATTAAAAGCACGGCTATGGCGTTGGATATAATGTTGGTGCCGGGCCTGTATGAAAAAAAATATAGGCTAAATATGTAAGCAAATAAGGATGTTTGAATGAGTAATGTGTACATATTGTTGCAACTGCCTTTCTATCTGACTTCGCCGTAATCTTTTCGGGCGACCACAGGTCGCCCCAACATAACAATTTATCCATATAGGAACATGCATCCATCCTATCGCAGGAGCGCCACACATGGCGTCCTTACGGTATTATCGTGTCTTTCGATTACCGTATCCTAAAATGATTAACAATTGTTTCATCATCCTGTTAAATAATTTGCTTTTTGAGGCAAGGTTCAGGATGATACTTTGACCGATATTATATATTCTGATTTTTTCATTTATGCTTAACTGATTGATATAGATTGCTTTTGATATTTCCCCGTTCATCCATTCATAGATGGACAATAAGAACAAATTCCATGCAAGGCTGCTGTCCCGTTTTCTATAAAACGGGGCATATATGCCGTGCTGCTCTATTAAGTCCGGCAAGCCTTTTCTTTTTAATTCTATGCATTGGCACGCCAGGGACACAAAGTACTTCTGCATGATTACTTTTTCAATGGTTCGGCTTACTCCGCCCGGCAATGTAAACCGCCGGTACAATACTTCATCAATGATATAAAAATCGGTGATTAGACTCATGCGCAGCCATAAATCCCGATCCTGGCTGTATTTGAAAAATTCCCTATACCCTCCTGCCTGTTCATACACAGACCTTCGGAACATAACTTCCCCTTGTGTAAAGGGGTTGCTGCGTATAATTTGGTCTGTAAGGTTTTTCTTATGGGAAATATACGGCCGTCTTTGCATTGTTTTGCCGCTTACCAGATCCAGTTCATCCACGTAACACCCTACAATACCCACATTGGGAAATTGTTGCATGATTTTTACTTGCTTTTCTATCCGTTGGGGCAGGGATATATCCCCGGAGCCATGTATTGCTATCAGTTCTCCTGTTGATTTTTGTATGGCCTCGATTAACGATTTGACAAACCCCATGTTGGGATGCGTATATACCGTAAGTCTCGGGTCATTAAATTCGGATAGTTTTTGGAATGTACCATCCGTGGAACCGTCGTCAACAGCTATAATCTCTATGTTTGTATACGTCTGATTAAGAAGGCTTTGTATGGATTCGGTTACATACCGTTCCCGGTTGTAATATATGGTGATGACGGATACTTTCATTGATTTCAGCCTTCTTTCTGCATTTTTATATAGCCAACTAAGAATGCAATCCCGCATATGGTATATGATATAACGGAAGCAAATGCCGCGCCGTTAATGCCATACTGCGGAATAAGGATAATATTCAAAAGTATATTGGTTAAGGCACTAATCAGTAAAATGATAAAACTTATCCGCTGCTTTCCTTTTGCGTTATATATAGGTACTAATAGCTTAAAAATTACCATACTGATTGTTCCTGCAAAAATAATAATGGTTACAGGATATGCATGCACAAATTCCGCACCGTATAATATCCGGATAATGACCTCGCCAAACAACAGTATTATACAAAAGATTGCAAAACTAATCAATACATTGACTTTGAGACTAAAACGAACGTCCCTTTTGGCATCATCTTTTGCCGTTTTTGCAAATAATACATCCTTAAAGGCGTCAGGTATGATCCAAGCCTGATTCGCCAAACCGACTCCAATGGTATAATAGCCGATTTGTTCAAATATTACATACGATTTGAGAATCAGCACGTCCACTTGATAATTTAGCGTTGTAAGCAACATGGTCAGCATGGGATAAATTCCAAAAACGATGGTTTGCCCCATCAGTTTATAATCTACTTTTAATAAGTTGATCCGGAATTTGAACAAAATCATGATTAACAGTACTGCCGTTATTTCTTTTATGTACAATGCGGCAATGACCACATTTATATTACGAGGCAAGCAGATATATACCGTCAGTAAAATACAGGTATAAAAAAATTGGTCAATGATATTAATGATATTCCTAAGGCTTATGTTTTCTACTAAGGCAATGAAACTTAACTGCCGTGACAGTACCATAATGGGTATTAAAGTAAATACAACGATCCACACTTTTTGCATGATTAGGAAAGAAAGTATGATTGCAATGAACAAATAGCAAATAAATTGGAAAAAGATATTATTCACGTATTGAGCAAGTATGTTTGGCTGCTTTGCCTGCCGTTTATAATAGGGATAGGATTGGTAAATGCCCAGATTCAATATGACGACAGCTAAATTTGCAATATTAAGAATGTATGCATATTCTCCTTTTAAAGCAGGGCCTAAGCTTCTGCTTATCAGTATGGAGTTCAGTATGCCAAGAAACGCAACGGTGAATTTGGATATTAGTGAGTTAAAGTATTGGTTGTAAATGATTTTATTCAACATAGTAACAATCTTCTTCCCATTTTAATGGATTGGTTTCAATGTAGTTGTATATTTGGAGGTATTCCTTTTCGTTTCTGATAATTCTATCATAAAATGATTTTTGCCACACAGTTTGCTTAACTTTTTTGGTTATTGATCCTTTAAATTGTTGAATAATACGCGAAATTGTAGGGGCGACCTGTGGTCGTCCGCTTTCACTGGATTCCAAAATAATTATCATATGAACGTGGTTTGGCATAATCACATATTTATTAACACTAACATTATCATAATACGACTTAATTTTGTTAATTTCACTATCAATGATTTTTCCTATATCAGATAAATGTTGTGTTTCGTTCGGGCGACCACAGGTCGCCCCTACATTCGTTTCCCATAATATGTTACGTTTATCTTTTGTACATATAGTGATAAAATAAGCTCCGTTTTGACTATAATCATATGTTTTTAAACGTATGCTTTTTCGTTTTGGCAATGCCAAACTTATCACCTACTATTGTGTGGGCGACCACAGGTCGCCCCTACATTTTTATGTAAATATAATTGGTTTATACGATTTGCGCTAAATATAGGTACTGTGTTCTTGCGGGCGACCACAGGTCGCCCCTACACAATTTCGGCGAGTTCAGTTTGTTCCTATGGTTTGTGTATAACGCGGCAGCCGAGGGTGTTCATTTTTTGTACGATGTTGCAGTAGCCGCGTTGTATTTGGGCTTCGTTTTCAATGACGGTTTTGCCTTGTGCAATGCTGCCTGCAAGCAGGAGGGCCGCTCCCGCGCGGAGGTCATGGGCGGTTACCCGTGCACCGGTTAACGGCTTGCCTCCGTTTACAACAATGCAGTTGTGATAATGTTCAATGTCCGCACCTAACTTCTTAAATTCCTCAACATATTGAAACCTGCCTACATGCCTCATTTCAGTAATCACGGTTTCGCCTTCTATGCTCATTGCCAGTGCGGCAAATAAAGGCTGTGCGTCCACAATTCCGGGATACGGTGCCGTGGAAAGATGAAACGGATACAGCTCTTCACTGGTGGCATCGATTACGGTATCTCCTGCATTTTCAGATAACTTGTGATGTTCCACATGAACGCCTATTTGCCGTAGAAGGTTTACTTCCGACGGTACAAGGTGGAAATCAAAATTTTTAATGGTAATCTTCCCTCTGGTGATGGCGGCAAGAACCATATAGGTCATGGCTTCATCCTTATCGTTCATGATGGTGTACTCGCCGCCGCCAAGCCTCTGAACTCCTTCTACCTCTACGTACCGTGCCTTATAATTGATCCTGGCACCTACTGTGTTTAGAAAATGAATTAAATCCAATACTTCCGGACAGGTATGGGCGTTTCTTATAATGGTCCTGCCCCTTGCCTTAACTCCTGCAATAATAACATTTTCGGTACCGGAAGTGGTTGCGGTGTGAAATAATAAGTTTTGACCTATAAATGTGCGGTCTATTCTGCCATATATATATCGTTCATCTTCGTTAATACACGCTCCCATTTTTGTCAGGGAATCGATATGAATATCATATTTGCGCTCGCCAAAGTTACAGCCACCCGGCTTGGTTATTCTTGCCTGTCCGCATTTTTGCATGAAAAGAGAGAGCAGCAGCAAGGAATAACGAATGCGACTGCCCTTTTCGGATATAGTTGTATTAAGGTGCCGGCTTTCCTGCGGATAATACTTCAAAGTATTATTCCTGCATTGCTCTATGCAAAAGCCGGCTTCCCGAAGGATTTCCAACATGATTTTTACATCAAGAAGCTCTAACGGAACATTGTGCAACGTGACTTCTTCTTCGCACAAACAGGCTGCCACCAATAGGGGCAGCGCTGCATTTTTGGAACCGCTTAATATGACTTCACCGGTTGCTGCTCTGCTTTGCTCTACAATGTACATGGATATCCCTTATTCCTGTATCAGTAAATAAATGATTTTGGCTGCCTGTGCTCTGGTTGCATTTTCATTGGGTGCAAAGCGGTTGCCTTCCACACCGTTAATGATGTCCGCCTGCTGCATGGCAGTAACGCTCTCTCGTGCATAGTCCGCTATCTCCGCTTCATCTGCAAAGGCCTGTGCTTCCTTTACCTTTTTTATTGACACGTTTGCCTTTTGTGCCGCACGATATGCCATGACCGCCATATCCTGACGGGTGATGTTCTGTCCTACGCCGAATTCGGTACCGTTTCCTTTTACTATGCCAAGCTTTTCGGCTACGGATACATACGGATAGTACCATGCATCAGGGCTTACATCTGTCAATTGAGTCCTTGCGGTATCATCACTGAAACCGAAAGCCGATACAAGCATTTTGGCAAATTCTTCCCTGGTGACATTGTTATTGGGGGCAAATATTCCTTCGGCTACTCCGCTTATAATGCCTTTTTTGGCTAATGCATTAATGTATTCCGCTGCCCAGGGCACCGTATCTAGGTCGTTGAAAACTACCTCGTTTTCTTCATCGGGAAACAGTTTATTGATATCATCAGGATCATATCCGTCTACCGGCCTTTTCTTGTCATCAATAAAACGGAATATTTTTAAGTTGGCAATAAAATTTTTTCTTTCTTCTTTGTAAGTATCTCCATTGACTATTGTCAGAATCTTTTCCATTCTTTCCACATAATCCGGTATTCTCTTTTCAAAATAATATTCGTCAGGCGTCTTCCACAGTTCTTCCATGTCAGGATACAGTTGAATCTTGCCTGCTTCATCGACGTAAAGCAAATTGTATATCTTCATTTCCCTTGGAATATTATAGAATTCTTCAGCATCTCTTAAATAATTAAGAAATATCAGGTAACTATAAAATTCTTCTTCAATGACCTTTTTTATGCCGTCAAAGCCGCCTGCCTGCAAATATTTATCATCATGCATGACATAACCGTTTTGATATTTTTCAAGAATCAGACTTGCCATTTCCTCATTTTTTTGCTGGTAAGCATAGAATTCCTTGAGTGACTTTTCCAAGCTTGCTTTGTCTAATTCAGCATTTGATAACTGCTTTATTATTTTATTTGCAATCGTACCGACGTTTCCGTCCGTTATTGTTTGCATTTTCAACGGCGTAACCAGTTCTTCCTGATTGGTAATGATTTTTAAAATTGAAATGCGGATTTTAGGGTCATCTTTGGTTAATGAACATAATGTGCCAATTAAGTCAGAACCGTTTTGAGTTTCCGCAGCAAACATGGAAGTAAAAGTCATCGTCATAAATACGGTAAACATCAAAACTAAAGCGGTTTTTCTCAACTTGCCAATGAATGCTTTTTTCTGCATATACTTTTCCCCCGTTTTTAAATTTTTTAACGATTTATTATAGTTTGATATAATTTACTTTATCATAAATTTCAATGATTGTCTATATTTTAAGAAAAAATTAGGATAATTGGAATGTCATGTATTGCATCCCTGCAACTGTATTATAATATGCGTTTCATTCGCAGACCGCCACAGGCCAATGTCGTCAACTTAAGGTGCTATATAATGGATACATGTTCATATATTCCTAAATTGGTATTCCTCGTGCACAGACTCATCGGCTCTTCAAATATCCATTTAGGCCGCATCAACGCAACGTCCATGTTGCGAGTGATGCTAAAAATACCGTCCGTGGTATTTTTGCCTAAATGTCTATTTGCCTTCGCCGTGACTCTGTAGCACTCAGAATAAAAGAATTTATCCA
>Ga0134093_1000526_pt1 | contig 46200 bp, 44 predicted proteins | sample 4_1taG_FD_94452 | JGI IMG/M metagenome (GOLD analysis project Ga0134093, IMG submission 94452) | Switchgrass degrading microbial communities from high solid loading bioreactors in New Hampshire, USA - 4_13_20_68_A1 metaG | ecosystem: Engineered > Bioreactor > Semi-continuous > Anaerobic >...
CAATGTTCGCCGGAGCGTTTCTGCCAGGCCATCACGGTGCGCTCATCCAGACCATAAGCGGCCACGATGGCTTGTACCGGGCAGCCAAAGGCGATCAAGGTCATCACAAGGGTAACCAAATCAACCGAGTGGTGTAACCGGTAGAAGGGCGTGCCAACTTTTGCCGAGAAAGTCTTGCCGCACACCCTACATTTGTAACGTTCAGGTTTTCGGCTATGAATAGTGATGTTCTTTTCGCCGAGTTTACCCCTTGCAGGGCAGGCCATATTCGGGCAGAATTGTGTTTGAGGGTCCATTGGCTTCTCTTGGGTCTGGTAAACACAAGATTGCCATAGGACCCTTGTTTTTTCAACCCTTAACCACCGTTTTTTGAAGTGCTACCGGATAGCGAAGACAGCACGGAAATTGTTTTTTGCGTTCACTGCCGTTCCTGCAACGCCTACATTAGGAGCTATCCATTGGTTGCTAAGAGCGAAGAGCCGGCTCTCGTCGATTTCCCTCAGTATGCTTTCAACGTCGGCAAATAAAGTATTCCTGCCTGAGTTAGTCCTATCTGACGCAAACCGGAGTGAACGTAGAACTTGAACAATGTTTCCAGGCGCGAATTTCTTAAACTATCAACCCTGAGTCTCGGCGGTCTGGCTGTACGGCCTTGGCAAAAGCTGTTTTATCTTCCCGAATTTCCTCAGTCCGAGCGCCTGGGGCGAGTGACTGGTGGGAAGATCGATATAAAAGCCCAGCCTGATACTGATAGCCAAACGGTTGGCGTCCTCTATGAGGATGCGGTTGTCATTTGGCTTCGGGAGGTGGTGGGGAAAAACCTTTACAGGAACAACCAGCGTTGGGTAGAGACGCCTAAGGGGTTTATTTGGTCCCCCTATCTGCAGCCAGTAGAATACCTTCCTAACCAACCGGTCCAGACGCTGGAACAAACCAGCCTTGGAAAGGGCATGTGGGTCGAGGTCAGTGTACCTTATGTGGATCTTTTTCTAGATAATCCGCCGCCGCGTTCGCCCCTTACAAAGGATCGTTTGGAACTGGGCTTGCCGCCGAGACTATATTACAGTCAGGTGGTCTGGATCGATGGGATGAAATCTGGCTCGCAGGGACAGGCTCTGTACCGTATCAATGAGAAGTACGGGAGCTACGGAGACATCTTCTGGGGGGAGGCAGAAGCCTTTAGGCCCATAACCGAAGAGGAAATTGCGCCCATCCGTCCAGAGGTAGATGACAAACGCGTTGTGGTGAATGTCACCTACCAGACCATGTCTTGTTATGAAGGCAAGGATGAAGTCTTCTTCACCCGCATCTCCTCTGGCGCCAAGTGGGACGCATATGGCAATTCGGTGGACGTATGGGCTACACCCATCGGGAATTTTCCAATCTGGCGCAAGCTTGTTTCTCTGCACATGAGCGGTGGGACCACGGGCGGAGGCTGGGATTTACCAGGAGTCGGCTGGGTGTCGCTCTTTGTAGGCAGCGGGGTTGCCATCCATTCGACCTTCTGGCACAACAACTATGGCGAGCCGATGTCGCGCGGCTGTGTTAACGCCAGGCCGGAGGATTCCAAATGGGTCCTGCGTTGGTCTTCCCCACACGTTCAACTAGATCCCGGGGATCTTACCATCCCCTGGCCAGGTGGTACCAAAGTAGAGGTTCTGGAAGGGTGATAGCTTACGTCACCCTGCAGCTCCCACTACCTTTACGACCACTTTCTAACTGCCGATTCCGATCCAACCATTGGTGAGTTGCCAGGAACCGCTGTCCGACGATGATGTATACATCTGACTCGGCAAAGTCCACATTCTGAATTGCTTTGATTGCAGCTGCTACCCCGAAAGACTGCGGCTGTAACCGAAGTTTCTTCCTTTAACAGGAACAAGATATTCTCCTCTGGATATGTCGTCCACAGTCGACTTCAACGACCCGAAATAAATCATCCTTACACTTGTTCAACCTGAGTTAAGAACATTTAACTCTTTGCGGGCAGTTAGCTTGAGTGAGAGTGCCTGGATGATTCGATCCCCGATCGTGGATCTTACCGCTTTCTCTGCTTCGTCCAGGTAGATCTCGGTTTCATTGCCTCGAGAATGGATAATAATCGGGAAAATTTCGTTCCCGGTATCCCCTGCCTGGAGGACCATTACCTGGCAGCCGCACGGCGATTGACCAGTATGCGGGCAAAAACCATGGATGGGTGATACACAAGCTGAATCCACTTCAAAACCCCGCACCACGTGAAGTCCAAGGTTATTAAGCTGAAAAACAACGTATGAAAATGTCAGCTCGATATCGAAAGGGAGGACAAGGATCGGGTCGTTGTGATTCATAAAAAATATCTCCTCTAGTTCAGTATAGCGTGATCAGAAGGTACTCCCAAGCGCCAAATGTCGGGATTTTGAACTGGCAAAATGGCTTATCCGACCTGCAGAAGATGGATGCACCTTAGGTGCCCCGATCGCTGCCAACAAGCCGGGTGAACAGCGGCTGGGCGGATAACCTTTCTCATAACATCTACTTGGTACGAAACCACGATGGATCACCAAGTTATCTTCGGAGGCAGAAGACTCCTTTTGAGTTAATTCTTACACTGCCAAGCCTGCTAGCAGAGGGTGCAGATGGTCGACGAGGGCCTTGACTTGTTTGGCGGATTGCGGTTTGGTGACATTTTCTCCCTAAGCAGTCCTGTGGGCGCACCGTTTCTCTTCTATTTCACTGGGGTAGCAATCACGAAGATTAATCCCCAACTCCATTCATCCCCCTTTTTTATACAGGCTTGAAAAGTGACATGATCTCTCCCTGTATAAACCCGGTTGAAAACCTGCTCGGTGGATTGCTCTTCTCCAGTGTTTAAGTCGATGTACCGGCTCCTTGGATTATTGGGTTGTAACTTCTGGAAGCGTTGAATATTTGAAATGATGTAACTGGCTACCTTTCCATCACCATAAACCAGTTGAACTTGCTGGCCTAATCCGAGCTGGAAGAAAAGCTCTCCTGAAAGGTAATTATGGGCCAAAATCCCAGTGACGCTGTTTTTCGCTGCGTTTTGGAACTGGGTAGCAATTCCCCAATCCTTCGACACGAATAACGGATCATTGGCTGGCTGCTGAATGACTTTGAGTGCTAGAACATCTTCGACATATACGCCTCGTAATACCCCCGCCTGCCCATCTACCACCGATTCGACAAACTGCTGAAAAGCGTCTGAAATCATTGAAGGCGCTTCCGTAGCAGGAATCGGGATCTGGGTAAGTGCTGGCTGTAGAGTGGGAAATACCGGAGCAGGTGATAGGGTTTGAAGAACCGGCTTGGTGGGAAGGGTGAGGCCGGTTTGAGCTACAGGATCATTTTCTGTAGCAGCATCGGCTTTGATTTCAATCGAATGCCAGGAAAGGAAAAAGAAAAGGAAGAAACTAAGGCTAAGGAGACGGATAGAGTGAGCAAGTTTTTTCAACAAAGGTCCTCCAGTTCGATGCAGGCAAAGCAGGGGAGGATCATTGGAGCAAGAATTCCAATGACCTTTTACCTGGTGGCCCTGGCGAGGCGCGTTTTTTTGCATCAGGCCAGACTTATGGCCCCTGGTTTGTTTTCCCGGCTTCGCCGGGTTTCCGGTTTTGGGCCCCACTGTGGAAATACTTACTGGGCTGTTCTCATGCTTCTCCGTACAGAATATTATCGAGTTGTGTTGGATTTGCCTATAAGCAAATTGGCTTGTTTCACCCCATCCAAAACTTTTGCGCGATATCCACTCCACTTTATTCAGGCCTGATAAAGATCACATTAAAGCGAATGCAGGTAGATGAAATTTATTCCATCTACCTGCATTAAGCTTGTGACTGAAAAACAGCTTTTCTAGTTAACCTTCCAGATCCCGCCGCATCTGGTCGTACTGTTCGCGGTCAATTTCTCCGCGGGCGTAGCGCGCTTTCAAGATCTCTAGCGGAGTCTGCCCGGCCTGAGGCGGCTGTGGTTGGTTAAACTGCGGTCGCCACCCGAGGGCATAAGCTACAGCGCCGATCAACAACAACGGTACAATCAATCCAAAACCCATCATTGCTATTTGCTCCTTTACTACTTATCCAATATCCTGTTTCATGATTTCATACTGCTCGCGGGTAATCTCACCGCGTGCGTAGCGCTCATCCAGAATCTTACGCGGAGTCTGCGGATCGTTGCTTCTATTAGGCGTTGTAGTATTCCCAAACAAGGCTTTAGCAACCCATACAGCACCCAGGATCAACAGACCCCAGAAGAGCAGAATAAAGACTATTCCAAATAAGCCAAAACCCATTCCCATACCGCCCATCATCGGACACTCTCCATTTCTTAGCTCAGGTCGTTGAGCATCTGTTGGTACTGCTCGCGGGTGATCTCACCCCGAGCATAGCGGGCCTGGAGTACCTCTTTTGCGGTTGGCTGGCCGGATAAGGCGAAACTGGATATGGAAGTCGATGTCCGACCGCTACGCCGGATTGCAAAAACGATCAGCAGCACGATCCCGGCGATCAAGCCAAGCCAAAAGACCGTCTGCAGGATCATCGCCACCCAGCCCCAGGCGCCAAAGTTACTGAAGCCTCCCAAATTGCCGAAATGACATAACCCATTAAACATTCTTCACCTCATTTCATCGCTTTTAGCGATAACTTTTTCTTTTACGGATCAGCGCTTGCTGACACTGTTCCCATGTCTTGTTACTAGTCATATCATAGCGCGGCCCTTTGAAGGTTCTTTGAAGGAAATTTAAAGATTTGGTAAAGTTTGGCCTTTCCGAGTATATAGGAGAAGACGAATTTCTCTCTGCCGATATAATCAGTCCCAGGAAATCTAAGTTGCTAATCAGGTCCCGATGTAGAGAGAAGGTAATTTTGAATCGATGTAATTTGATAAAGATTCCTGATCGTCTAAGGAGCAATTGGGAGTGTGAATGTGAAGGTGCTACCCTTCCTTAGCCCTGGGCTGGTTGCCCAGATCCGTCCACTATGGGCTTCGACCAGGTGCTTGGCGATGGTCAGACCAATTCCGCTACCGCCTCCGGCGCGCGAACGGGATTTATCTGCCCGGTAAAAGCGTGTGAACAGGTGCGGCAAATGTTCAGGCGCGATCCCAATCCCGGTATCCCGGATCGATATCTGTATTTCGAGATCTTTCTGTGAAGCAGCAATAGTTACCTTCCCACCTGAAAACGTATACTGCAGTGCATTCCCGAGTAGGTTGATCAGCACCTGTACGATCCGGTCCTCATCGACCTGTACAGGAGGAATATTCTCCGGTAACTCCTGCTCGATCAAAACGCCCTTTTCCTGGTACTGCCGGTTCAAACGTGTGACGGCGGTTTCGATCATGTGAGCGACGGAAGCAGGTTTCAAAACCAGTTCATAGGCCTTCGCCTCGACCCGGCTAAGCTCTTGCAGATCGTCGACCAGGCGCTGCAGGCGGTCGGCCTCCTGATAGATCTGCTGATAAGTCTCTTCATTGGCTGGTAAGACCCCATCCATCAATCCTTCCATCGATCCTTTGATGCCTGTCAATGGCGTTCGCAGTTCATGGGAAACATCGCCGATCAACTGCCGGCGCATGTCTTCGACCTGCTCCAACCTGGCTGCCATGCGGTTAAAACTCAGCGCCAACTGCCCTAGCTCATCCTGATCCCCCTGCTCGAGATCCCCGCTCACCGAGACCCGCTCTTCATAATGGCCTTCCGCAATCCGCTGGCTGGCCAACATCATCCGGCGCACCGGAGCAACAACCTGCCGGCTGATCAGTACGCTGGCTGCCACGGCAACCAGCGTGGCCGATAGAGCCGCCAGTCCGAGAGCTTCGGTCACACCCGCCCGAAAGCTGGAATACAGATCCATCTCCAACTGGCCGGAGGTATTTCCCATCATGCCGCTCATCATAGAGCTCATCTCAGACAGATGATGACCAAAAGCGCTTGGGAGGACCAGCTCAGCCGCGCTGGCCAGGACCGCCACACCCACTATGACTACCATGAGATAAGAAAGAAACAGCTTGGCGCTCAAATGCCGGCGGAAAAGATGCATCATCCTGCCACCTCGTCTTCAAAGCGGTACCCTACACCCCGTACAGTGGCGATCAGGTTCTCGTTCCCCAACTTCTGGCGGATATGACCGACATGCACATCGACAACTCGCAAATCACCGAAATAGTCATGCCCCCAGACTTTCTCGAGCAGCCGTTCCCGGCTCATCACCATCCCCCGGTGTTCGGCCAGAACCTGGAGTAAGTCGAACTCCATCGCGGTCAATTCCACAGGTTTCTCATCCTTCCATACTTGCCGGGAGGCGGTATCGATCTGTAGATGTTGGAAGTTGAGCACCTGGCCTTCTTGAGGACCGCTCCCACTTTGCAACCGGCGCAGAGCAGCTTTTATCCGTGCGACCAACTCCCGCGGGCTGAAGGGTTTGGTGAGGTAATCATCCGCACCAACCGAAAGCCCGACGATCTTGTCGATCTCTTCCGTTTTAGCGGTCAGCAAGATAACGTAAACATCCGACTCGCGGCGCAGGCGCGTAAGTAGCTCTAACCCATCCATACCGGGGAGCATGATATCCAGAACAACGAGGTCAGGCTTATACGCTCGTGCTGCTTGAAGACCGGATGGGCCATCATTAGCTGTGTAGATTTCATAGCCTTCCGGGCGCAGATAGGCCGTTACCAGGTTTACGATACTGGGTTCGTCGTCGATGATCAGAATCTTTGGATTTGCCATTTTGCTCTTTATAACCATTCGGCCAAAAAGATCTTACAACTCATTGGCATATTTTATATCTGAAAGGCGCGTACACGCCTAAACTAGGAGGATAAAGCGTGCAGATGAAATTTCGATAAAGGCTTCTTCAAGATTGTGTAAAGCTGGTGAGGATCAAATCCTAGGGAGAGGGCATTACACTGCCAAATTTCGAAACCAGGAGGATCACGCTACACAATACTGTCGCAATCTAATCGGGCTATTTTTGGTATACCGAGTGCAATAAATCTACGGGGTCGCTGCATCAACTATGAGTTTTTAGCGTTGTCGCAACAACCTTGCTGAGTTCGCTAGGATGCCCAGATCCGGAAGAGATTGGGCCGCTGCGGCGAAGATGGGCGGTAGGATGCCCAGCGCAGCCAGAGCGATCCCGACAACGTTGTAAACAGCCGTAAAGCCCAGATTCATCTTGACGACACCCATCGTACGCCTGGCAATTTTCAGCACTTCTGGGACGAGAGTCCAATCCTCACGCATCAGGGCAATGTGTGCCGCTTCAATGGCGATGTCGGTCCCGGCTGCGCCCATGGCAATGCCCACGTTCGCCTGGGCTAAGGCAGGAGCGTCATTCACCCCATCGCCCACCATCACCACTGTATGGCCTTGGGCCTGATACTCTTTTACGATGGCGATTTTGTCTTCGGGGAGCAGGCCGGCTCGGAAACCAATATTGATTTGCTTCGCCAAGGCCGCTGCTGTACGTTCATTGTCGCCGGTCAGTAGCTCGATCCGGCGGATACCGAGTGCCCGCAAATTAGCAAGCGCTTCCGGGACTTCCAGGCGGAGTGTGTCGGCGGCCGCGATGACGCCGATCAACTCATCATTCCTGGCCAGGAATAACAGCGTTTTCCCTTGCTGCTCCAATTCAGCGGAGATGGGCAACGAAGCTGCATCCGGGATCATCTGCCGGTTGCCCACCGCGATCCGGTGTTCTGCCACCTGCGCCCGGACCCCTTTACCAGGGATGGCTTCAAAATCCTGAGGCTCGATCAAGGGGATTTGCTGTTCGCGGGAGGCGGCGCGCACGGCTTCGGCCAGGGGGTGTTCAGAAAAGCGTTCTGCCGAGGCGGCCAGTTGCAGGATTTCTGCTTTTTCCAGACCATTGAGCGAAACAATGTCCGTCACCTGTGGCTTCCCCAGCGTGAGCGTGCCGGTCTTGTCGAGCAGGACGACATCCGCGCGGGCAAGCAGCTCCAGGTACTTGCCCCCTTTGATGAGCAAACCGCGTTTCGCGCCCCCGCCGATGGAGGCCAGCATGGCGATCGGCGTGGCCAGAGCGATCGAGCAGGAGCAGGCCACGACCAGCACCGCAGCCGTCGCCAGCGGGTCGCGGCGGATGAGAAAGGTCGTGGCCGCGATTCCAGCGACGACGGGTAAAAAGTAGGCGGAGAATTTATCAGCAAAGCGTTGCACCTCGGCCCGGTTGGCTTCCGCTTCTTCCACCATTTTGACCACCCGCCCAAAAGTTGTATCAAAACCGATGCGGGTAGTACGGATGCGCAAGCTGCCCAGCCGGGCAATCGTGGCGGCGAAGACCTGCGAACCGGCGGCGACTTCCACTGGCATCGATTCTCCGGTGATGATGGACTGGTCCATCGTCGCCTGTCCTGAGATCACTTCTCCATCCACCGGCACTTTCTCGCCCGGGCGCACGATCACCACGTCTCCGCTGCGCACTTCAGCAATCGGGACTTCCTGCTCGGTTCCTTCCCGCTCAACTCGCGCGGTTTGCGGGGTCAAAGCGGTCAAATCCTTTACCGCCCGCCGTGCCCCTTCCGCTGTAAAGTTTTCGACGTACTCGCCCACCCGCATGAAGAAAACGATCACAAGGGCAGTAGCCCACTGACCAACAGCCAATGCTGCTAATACACCCAGGGTCATGAGTGTATGTGAGATCACCTGCCGGTTGAGCGCCGCCCGAAACACATTGCGGAAAATCGGCCAGCCGCCAATGCCGACCAGCACGAGACCGATCGGGAACGGCACGCGCTCGGTGAGCTGCTCAAACAGCCCAAACCATTCCCCGACCACGATGACAAACAGGATCACTCCAAATAAGACTGCCAGCAGGGTCACGATGCGGCGGGTGAAATTTCCCAGCGGTGCAGCTGGCTGGGGAGCAGCAGCTTCAGGCACGCTATATCCAGCGCTTTTGACAGCTTCACGGATCGCGGGAAGCTCTACCAGCACAGGATCCAGCTGGATCACGGCTTTTCCCGAGGACAAAAGTACATCGACCGATTCCACGCCTGGCAGCCTGGAAATGGCGGTCTGGACGTGCCGGGTGCATTCTGCGCAGTCCATGCCTGCGATGGGGACTTCCAACGTTTGAACTTTACTCATGATCAAGTTCCCTGGTTTTGTTATAACGGGTGCATTCATAGACCCCTCGGGCTACATCCGAGAGCAATGACTTTGCCATTGCCAGCAAATCGCCCACCCGGTCGTCGCTCAAGTGGTAGGTGACATGGCGCCAGTTCTGCTCGGCGACGACCAAACCGCAGTCGCGCAAACACCCGAGGTGGTTGGATACATTTGACTGAGAGAGACCGGTTGCTTTCACAATATCGCCCACCGTCAGTGGGCCACCACGCAGCGTTTCTAGAATTGCCAATCGGGAAGGGTCGCCGAAGCCGCGGAAAAGCTTGGCTTGCAGCGCAATGGGTTGGATTTTTGTGTTTATCAGCATGTTCACACTCCCATATTATCGTATTACTAATTGATGATATGATAATTCTTCCAGTAGGAGATGTCAAGTGGGATGAATTACATCAGTCATTCATGACATCTTTCCATAGGCAAATCTATTGCTAAGAATATAATTCAATACATGTTGAATTATTCCCACCCCAGACCTGTTTCCTCTCCGGTCAACCTGCAGCAATTGGCAGCTTGGCTGAAGGTGTTGGCTGAGCCTAACCGCTTGATGATCTTCCACTTCTTGATGGAAGGTGTGCAGTGCAACTGCGAGCTGGGCGGTACGCTCGAGATGGCCCCGAACTTGATCTCCCACCATCTGCGGGTGCTGCGCGAAGCGGGTCTGGTCGACGTTGAACGTGACGCCCAGGATGCCCGCTGGGTTTACTATTCGATCAACCGTCCAGCGCTGGAAGAGCTCAACCGAGCTTTTGGAGCCTTCTTTGATCCCACACGGATCAAACCACGCCGGCTGGCCTGCGGCCCGCAAGGCGAGTTCATTCGCCTAGTCCAGCTAGAAGAAAGCTAATTTTTTTACCCAAATACTTCAATGGAGACTGAACTATCATGGAACAAACCATTCCCATCTTTGATCACATGCCAGCGCAAACCCCCGCGGCCGAAGTAGAAATCTTCGACCCGCCCATGTGCTGCCCGACTGGTCTGTGTGGACCTACGTTGGACCAGACTCTGCTGGATTTGAACGAAATGATCCTGACGCTGCAGGCAGAAAACCTGCGCGTGGCACGCTACCAGATGACCAGCCACCCCCAAGCCTTCCTGAGGAACGCCGAGGTGATGAAACTGGTGCGCGAAAAGCAAATGGACGCTTTGCCTATTACCGTCGTACATGACAAAATCATGAAGACCGGTGCATACCCGACAATTGATGAAGTACGCTCAGCCCTGAATGGAGCAGCAAAGTGACCCAATTCATCTTTTTCTCCGGCAAAGGCGGGGTGGGCAAGACCAGCATGGCCTGCACCTACGCTGTGCGCTACGCCGGCGAAGGCAAGCGTACCCTGATCGTTACCACTGACCCGGCTTCCAACCTTGCGGACGTCTTTGAACAGCCGATCGGGCACCGAATCACCTCGATCGCGGGTGTTCCTAACCTCTTTGCCATGGAGATCGATCCGGATCAGGCCACCCGGGAATATATCGACCGCGCCATGGCGCCCCACCGGGCTGCTTTCCCGTCCCAAATGGTTCAGGTGATGGAAGAGCAGATGAGCGGTCCTTGTACTGCGGAAGTGGCTGCCTTTGACCGCTTTACCGATTTCCTGGACCTGCCTGTTGACACCGATACAAGTTTCGATGTGATCATCTTCGACACGGCCCCCACCGGGCACACCATTCGCCTGCTGGAACTGCCCGCCGAGTGGAGCCAATCCATCAATGAAGCGAGCACGGGCAGCGGACAGACCTGCATCGGTCCAGCCGCGGCCATCCAGGACGCCCGGCATAAATACGAGCGTGCTCTGGCTGTCATGCGCCTGTCCGACCAAACTACCTTCATTTTCGTCCTGCATCCTGAGGCGATTTCGATCAAGGAAACCCGCCGGGCGATCGGCGAGCTTACGAAATTGGATATTGCAAACTATAGATTGATTATCAATGGCATCATCCCACCCGAAGGGGCCGAGAACCCTCTTTTTGCCGCCCGCCTGGAAATGCAGAGGCGTTACCTGGCGGAGATCGAGTCTAGCCTGCCCTACCCCAAGCAATGTATGACGCTTCTGGCGGGGGAAATCAGAGGAGTGCAGAGTCTGCGCCGGGTGGGTAGAATGTTCTTTGACGGTGAATCAGACCCACAGGTTGAAACGTTCCAGGCGGAACAGGCAGTTGCCAAACCTCCGAGCTACCGGCTATCTGACCTGGTAGCTCCCAACAGCCAGCGCTGCACGCTGTTCTTTGCCGGTAAAGGCGGGGTAGGCAAGACCGTCGCATCCTGCATCACCGCTGTCTGGCTGGCGCGCCAGGGATACAAAACCCTGCTCCTTACCACCGACCCGGCTGCGCACCTGGGCGACGTGCTGGGTGTTCCGGTGGGCGACGAACCAGCTCCGGTTCCTGGTCTGGAAAGCCTGTGGGCAGCCAAGATCGACCCGAAAGCCGCCGCTGAAACCTACAAGGTGCGTATTCTGGCGGACGCTCGCCAGCGCGGCCGTCCCGAATCTGCCATCAAGGTTATGGCAGAGGAACTGGACTCGCCATGCACCGAGGAGATGGCAGCCTTCGACAAATTCATCGAATACGCCACGCAAGAGGGTTGGCAGGCGGTGGTGTTCGACACCGCCCCAACCGGCCACACACTGCGCCTGCTCGAGCTGCCGGTGGACTGGAGCAAGCAGATCGATGTGAAGGTCTTTGCTTCGATTGACACAGCCGCGGCCGATGATGTCGCTAAGCAGCGCTTCGGCCAGGTGATTGAGATGATGCGCGACCCGCAGCAGAGCGCCTTCGCCTTTGTGATGTACCCCGAAGCGACACCCATCCTCGAGGCCTGGCGTGCCGCTCAGGAACTGGGCGCGGTCGGGATCCGTCCCGGCTTGGTGGTGGCCAACATGGTCATCCCGGCGGAGCAGGCCACTACCCCCTTCACCCAGTCCCGCCGCCAGATGCAGGAAAAATACCTGGCCGAAATCACGGAACGCTTCAAAGTGCCGCTCGCCCCGATCCCGCTCCTGCCCAAGGAGATCAAAAGCCTGGAGATGCTAGCCGAGCTGGGTGAATCGATATACGGGGTAAAAATGGTGAGAGGATGACGATCAAACGGAAAGTGTTATTTTTGTGCACTGGCAACTCCGCCCGCTCCCAGATGGCGGAGGCCCTTGTCAACGAACGGCTGAGCGACCGGTGGGAAGCCGTCAGCGCGGGGACAAAGCCCACTGGCTTTGTTCATCCCAAGGCGCTGGCTGCGTTGGCCGAAATCGGGATTGAGCATACGGGCCGCTCTAAGCTGGCGGATGAATTTCGCGGTGTGAATTTCGACCTGGTGGTCACCGTTTGTGATTCGGCCGCTGAGGAGTGCCCGGTCTGGCTGGGTAAGGGCAAGTGCGTGCATCACAGCTTTCCAGATCCGGCCAAAACTGATGATATGAACGATTTTCGCAAGGTGCGCGATGCTATTGAGCGCGAAATCATCTACCTGTTGGTGAACTATGCAAATTGATTTGTTGTACTTCACTGGCTGGAAGTGGCGGTTTTTGGTATCAACTCAGGCGTGGCGTTTGTGTGAGTCGCGCTAATTTTTCAGATGTACTTTCTGTTAGCTGGTGTAGTTGATCCAATCCAAAGGAGCTGATTATGGATGATGTAGTATATGAAGATATCGAGATCGCGCCCTCCTCAGTGGTAATGCAGGCTGCACGCGACTTTGCCGAGGCGCTCTCTGAAACCCCGCAATTCGCTGCTTTCGAAAAAGCAGCATTTGCCTTCCACCAGGATGAGGCTGCCCAAAGGGCTCTTCAGGAGATGCAGGAAAAACAGAAGTCCCTGCGCGGCTTGAAGATGCTGAATGCTCTGAGCGCGGAACAGCGGGACGAGCTGCAGCGATTACAAGACGCCTTTACCAACCAGCCGGTGGTGCAGGCGTATTTCAAAGCACAGGATGATCTGGCAGCCTTATGCCAGGCGCTTGGCGATACACTTTCTGGTTCCATCGGCCTCAATTATGCCGCCGCATGTGGTTCGAGCTGCTGTGGATAGGAGTCCTCATGAAAACTGTTCTTACTCCTTCATTTCAAGAAGCCACACAGGCGTTGATTGGCAATCTGCGGGCATCTGAAGCATTTGTACGCTATCACCTGGCGCAAGACAGATTAAATGCAGATGGCATCGCACTCGGTCTGCTAGAGCAACTGTCCAAAACGCAGGCCGGGACCCGCCAGAAGCAATCCAACAGCAGCGTGACCCAGGAGGAAATTGAGGCGCTACGTGCCCTTCAGGAACAGGTGCAGAGTAACCATGTAATCATGGAATATGCCGAAGCGCAACAGGAGGCGGTTAAATTCTTGCGCGAGATCAATGCCGAGATTAGCCAGCTCCTGGGGATCAACTTTGCCAGCTTTGCCACACGCTCATCATGTTGTTAGGAGAGAGTCGAGATAATGTCTCTGTATAACGATCAATGGCTTCTGGTGACCGGGATGCTGCTGCACGTCAGTGGAGAGGGTGGGGCAGATCCGGTGTGCAGACCAAATAGTGGTCCGGGGCGCTGCAGATGAGCTCGCCTGCTACCGTGGCTATCATCGGCGCTCCAGTAGCCTGCAAAGAGGGGATTAAAGATTCCTGGCGGGATATTGCTGAATGGGCGACCGGTCAATTGAGGGCGCGATTTGGAGAATCGGTGGAAGTAATCTATTACGATCTATTCGACCCTGCCTGTCCGCCGATCCCTCCTGATGCGCAGCTGCCACTCGTGCTAATTAACGGCGAAATCCTCAGCAATGGTGGGAAGATCTCTGTTCCATCCATTCGAAAACACCTGGAAGCTTTGGGGATACAAGCGGTCAGGTCATCCTGATGAATAACAAATTTACTCCAACACCGGCCGCGTAGCCAAGAACAATATGTCTACATAAAATTTCACTTTCCTCTTGACCTTCTAGTTGCTGGGAGGTTTAGAATCGAATTACTAAAGGAGGCTGCATGGAAATCCGTGAATTAGAGGCGCGCACGGGCGTGACAGCCAAAACGATCCGCTATTATGAACAGGCCGGTGTGCTGCCCGCGCCACGACGCAAACCGAACGGATACCGGGAATATGATGAGAAGGATGTCGAGCGACTCAAATTCGTAGCAGGGGCACGAAAGTTGGATTTCTCATTGAATGACATTGCTGAAATCCTAGCGATGCGTGATCGCCGAGAAGCCCCTTGCCGGGTGGTGCTCGATTTACTGGAGCAAAAAGCCCGCGAAGTCGCCCGGCGTATCAAGGAATTGAAGAAGTTAGAGACGGACTTGCGAGAGCTGCATGAACTGGGCGCGACTTTCCCCACAGACGATGTCGACGGAAAGAGCTGTGTCTGCCATCTGGTCAGCAGCCGTGCCAGCTAAGAGAGGTGTATTGTAGACACCCGCTCAGCCCAACAGGAATAACGCCATGCGTGAGCTCACGCTCCTGGATTTCGAGAACAATTTCTCGGGAAACCGAAATGCGGTCCAACTGGTCGCCCTGGTCTAGCCTAGTTTCTGGTGCGAAACTCGAAGACAGAAACGGGTTTCCCTATCGGATCTGTTTCTGTCTTGAACCTTACCATTTATGTCATTCTGGCCACCAGGGCCCGTCCGATCACTTTCAAATTGGCGGCGAGGATGCCCCAACCGACCCAGCGAGCGAAGCCGGCCGGCCCATGATCTCGGCAGCGATCCAACCCATAGCTGCGCTTGAGGGTGCTGATGCGCCCTTCGATGCCGGACTGCCAGCGCCGGCCCCGCCGGAACCAGGGCTGCTTTTCGTAGGCTCGCCGCTCTGCGTCCCGATAGCCCGGCTTCGGCAAGACCACCCGCTTGACCCCGATCCGGTGCGCATCGGCTTCATTGTCTGGCGAGTACACGCCCCGGTCGGCACTGGCCAGATCGGGGGGCCGTCCGAAGAGCTGCTGATGCTGCGCCAGGCTGGGCGGCCACTGCTGGGGATCGGGCGGATTGCCGTTGAGGATGCGGTAGTGGCTGATCAGGCCGCCGTCGACTTCATTCAGCCAGACTTTATGGCCATACTCGACCGGGCTCTTGAGCTTATCCCGCTTGATGATCTGGGTGTGTGCCTCGAACAGGCTGACGATCTTCTCGCCCGCCGGCACTTGCTCCCCCTGGAACACGCGGCGCTCGGTCTGCTGGATGACCTGAAGGGTGCGGGGGAGGAAGGTCTCCAGGGTCTGGATCAGGCGTTGGCCTTCGCCCGCAGCCAGGCGTTGGAGTTCGCGGAGGACCTGTTGGGACTGCGCGAGGGTGGCCTGGGTGATCGCGACCAGCTTGCGATAGGCGGCTTGACCCTGCGCTTGGGCCGTCTGCCCGCCTTTGCGCAGCCGTTCACTGATCTGGCGGGCGGTCTTTCGAGCGCTTCTGGTCCGGTTACGGAAGACGGCCTTGGGCAGCTCGCCCGGCTCGGCGAACACCGCTTTGGCCCGCCGAAGCGTGCGGCCCAACACCCGCACCCCATCAGCCAGCAGGCGGCTGTCGCTAGCCGGGTGGATGTTCGTCTCCACCACCGTGCCATCCGTGCGCAGATTGCGTCCACGGGTGACTTTCAACTCGGCCGCCAGCAGCAGGATGCGTTGGTTGAAGGCTTCCAGCGTCTCAGGCTGGATCAGCCGAGCCCACTTGATCAGGGTGGTGTCATCCGGCACCGAGTGGAAATACACCCGGCAGAACCAGCGTAACACCAGGCTGTCGCTCACCTGATACTCGAGCTCTTCGTAGCTCAGATCGTAGAGCCGTTTGACGGTCAGCAGCCGGGCGATCACTTCCACCGGGGTCGAGTTCCGGCCGGTCACCAGGGTCTTGGGATAGCGGCGGGCCAGATCGGCCTTGATCGGTTGGAACAGCTCTTCCGCCTCCAGGAGCTGGTCGATTTGGGCTAGAACCGGGTCCATCTGGTGAGTCAGTTTGGTAAGGTGCAAGAAAAACTTGTCTTTTTCGTAGGAGTCGATTAACATTTCAGGTGCCTCCGAGGTTGATCTTTAGGTTTTGGCACCTTAAAATCTACCAAGGAGGCTCTTGTTTTGTCAACCGTCAAATTTGGGGTGCGTTTCGCACCAGAAACTAGCCTACCTGAGGGCCTTGCCTTTTTGGTGCGCGGGTCGTGCAAGAAATCTTCCTAAGATGGCCATTCCTCGGTTACGCGGTCATCTGATCTGGATCCCAATGCTATCCGCTGATGACGTGAACGCCGTCCTCGTCCAGGAAGCTTTGTTTCAGGACAAGCGGGTTTCCCAATACTGGGATGGTAAGCGGGTATTGGGTCGCATGGTATCGCAAACCCTGAACCTTTCTACCCCCTTCGGCTGGGATATATACCTGCTCTATTCACCCGGAGCCACGTGGAAGAATAGAAGATTACCCATGCCGGATTTTTGGATGCACCAACTGGACGAGCGATCTGACTTGCGCCTTGATCCCAAAATGCTCTTGACCGAAGTCCAGAAAGCAACTGAAGCAGACGGAAATGGAGAAACCATCATTGGTTGACTCTTGTTGTTGTCCCCTGGAAGCCGGGAATACTGTATGTGAGATTCCCGCGCAGAATTTTCAACGCCCATACAGGAACACGAATGCCTGTCCTGTCTGCGGGGCGAAAGGTAAATCCGTTCAGGGTCAAACGGTCAAAGCTCTGTTGTCGGTGAGTTTGCGCGCAGTGCAGGATGTTGAACACCTGTTTTGTAAGACGCAGACTTGCCCGGTTGTATATTTCTCGTCCGATGGAGAGCAAACATTTAGTCTTGAACAGATCCGCGAGCGCGTTTACCAGAAAGAACCGGAAAGCGGTGATGTTTTTATCTGCTACTGTTTCCGGCATACAGTAGAGGATATTCGAACAGGTTCACCTGAGTCGCGTAAGGCTATTGTAGACGACATCAACACAGGCATCAATGCCGGGCAATGTGCCTGTAATTTGAGAAACCCGCAAGGCTCATGCTGTTTGGGCAACGTGCGCGGGTTAATCAAACGCGTCGATGTGCCAGCCGCTAAAGTGCCGAAATAAGTTAGCGATTCATTTCGGCCTCGGCGTGTGGGAAATGAGTGAGACAAGGTTTCCCTACCCTATCAATGGCGAGGACATCAAGTTTGCTTAGCATGGCAACAGATTATCTTTAGTGCCTGCCAGTTAGCAGCCGGCCAGCGAAGGAGTTCACCAGAACCACGCTGACACTCACAGCCATCGCAATCATCGCCCAGATGGGCTCGACCAAACCCGTCATGGAGGCGAGCACACCAATGCCATTGAAGGCCAGCGCCAACCCCACATTGGTCACGGTGAGTTGGTAACTGCGGCGAGCTAACTCACGAGCTTCCACCAGCGCCCATAGCCGCTCACCCACCAGTATTACGTCGGCAGATTCAACAGCGATATCCGTGCCGCTCCCAATCGCAATCCCGACATCGGCTTGCATCAAGGCCGGGGCATCGTTGACGCCATCGCCGACCATTGCGACACGGGCACCTTGCTCCTGCAGGCGCCTGACTTCGGTGGCTTTTTGCCCCGGTAGAACTCCCGCCATAACCGAGTGGAATCCAACTTCATCAGCGATGACTTGCGCAGTACGAGCGTTATCGCCAGTGATGAGTGCCGGTTCCAAGCCTAGCTGGCGGAGCTGCGCCACGGTTTCCTTCGCATCCGGCTTGAGCTGATCCGCTAATGCCATAATCCCAACAGCTTTTCCATTGACGGCCACCACCACAGCGGTTTGACCCTATGCATGCACCCGATCCACCAGGGTATCAAGAGGCGTAGTATTAATACCTTCCTCGCTCAAAAAACGCTGGGTTCCCACCAGCACCTCACGATCCTCAACGGTGGCCCTCACACCCCGGCCCGGATAGGCGGTGAAATAGGTGGGCTTGATCATACGCAGTGCAGGTGCCTGGCCAGTATGTACATCAGCAGCATGAACATTCGCGGCATGCACAATCGCCCTCGCTAGTGGATGCTCGGAGAACATCTCAGCGCTGGCCGCAAACTGCAAGATTTCGATGGCATTCCCCTCAGGCACGAGACAGTCGATCAGATCCGGCTTGCCTTCCGTCAGTGTGCCGGTCTTATCAAAGACGATCGTCTGGACATTCCGGAACACATGGAACGCTTCACCTGAGCGCATCAGAATTCCACGTTCAGCCGCCTCGCCACTGGCCCGGATAATTGCGAGTGGGGTAGCCATACCCAAGGCACACGGATAGCCCATGATCAGCACACCCAGGGCGGCAAAACTGGCCCGGAGCAGAGCGTGCGCACCGCCCCAAATCAGGGGACCGATGGACCATAATAGCAGCCCTGCGGCACTGGCCATAAACACAGCCGGTACATAGATCAGCAGCACCCGATCGACCAGGCGCAAGATGCCAGGCTTCATCGCCCGGGCTTCGGCTACATAGCGGGCGACCGAGCGCAAGAAGCTATCCTTACCCACGCGGGTTACCTGAACGACCAGACTTCCGTCCTGATTAATCGAACCACCGATCACCTCATCCCCTGGGAGCTTATCCTTTGGGATTGGCTCTCCCGTCACCATACTCTCATCAACGGCTGAAGCTCCTTCAGTGACCAAGCCATCAACCGGGATCCGTTCACCAGGCCGCACGCGAATCAAATCGCCTGGGATGAGTTCCTCAATCGAGATGGTGACCTCGCTTCCATCGCTCTCAACCCGCGTAGCTGTCGGTGGTTCCAAGTCCAGCAGCCGCCGGACCGATTGCGAAGAGCGCACATGCACCAATACGGAAGCATATCCTCCAATAAGGTGAAATCCAAGGACAAAAACGGTAGCGCCAAAAAAGCCACCCGCAGGAAATCCGGGCACAGCCAAGCCAACGAATCCCCCAATCAGGCCACCGAGTGATGAGGCGGATACGAGCACATCCTGATTGAGAATACCGCGCCGGATCGACTGCCAGCCGTTTTGGGCGATAATAAATCGAGCCGGGCCAAGCGCAGTCAGTAGAGCCAACGCCCCCATTGGTAGGGTCAGGTATAAACTCGGCCCGACGACCTGTCTCGTCAACATGATTATTGAGGCGACAGCAAGTAGTATTCCGGCTATCAGCGCCTTGCGGTGGGCCAACGCCAACTCCTGCTCTTCGGCAGCGAAAATCTCGGCCTGATCCGGCTCGTGGACGGTGTAGCCAAGATCCTCCAGAGCTTCCTGGATATCCAGCGCCTGGACACGCTGCGGGTCGTACTGGACGAGCGTTTCCTCGTGCGCGATGCTGACCTGAACAGATTGAACGCCATCCATGCGTTCTAATGCCTTATGGATGGAGTTCGTGCATAAGGAGCAGTGCATCCCGCCAACCTTCAATTGCAGCTTCTCGGTCTCAGGGTTCTCTGCCGCACCGTCACTTCGAAGGCCTGGAACAGCGCCAGATGATGGATGGTAACTCACTGCGTACTCCCTGACCGTGTGACCTCGTAGCCGATCTCTCCCAGCTTTGTTTGTATCAGTTCAGAGCTCACCCGGGTCGGCTCAAAGGTAACGACGATTTGCTGATGCGGAATGCTCGTCTGTACGTTTTGAATCCCAGGGATACGGCGTAAGGCCCGACTAATCCGCTGTTCGCAGCCCGCGCAGTGAATGCTTGTTTCACCAGTAACGGTGAAATTAATAGTTTCTGACATCGTGTGTATCTCCTATCCAAATTACCTATACTCGCCTATACCTTGTTCTACCCTATGGATCATACACCTTTCAGTCGAGGGGAAGGTCAAGGGGGATTTACATTCTTCGCGAAAGTCTTTTCGCCTTCTCTCGGCCTTCCAACCAGGTGAGGGCCAGTTCACCCTTCGCATGAATGCCCTGCTCAACAATACCGCAAATCTCCGCCCCCTCTGGGAGGCTATCCAACCGTTGGACAGACTCATGACGAAGACGGCTAAGATCCTCGCGGAATTCCTGTAATGCACCGAGAAGAGCATCGAGGTAGGCCAACTTCTGGTCTATAAGGGCCAGCACGTGAACACACGGGGGCTGGTTGGTGTCGTAGAGGGTAAGGATGTCGCGGATATCTTCTAATGACAGGCCGATTTGCTTGGCTTTCTTGATAAACTCCAGTCGTTGGACATCCGTCTCTGAATAGAGGCGATACCCTGTCTCAGTTCTTCGGGGTTCGGGTATGAGTTTGAGCAGTTCGTAGTAACGAATCGTCTTTGCAGTGAGGCCAGTTAATTTAGCCAGTTCACCAACTTTTAGATCTGCTTTCATAGCAAGCTCCTGAAAAGTCAACTTTCCAGGGATGATTTTAAACCTTCCAGTCGAGGGGAAAGTCAAGAGGTGTGAGAAATATCATGTATGGGCTTGACCCAAAATGGTGGACACCCAGTTAAGGAGATTTTCCGCTCTGGGCTTCGAACTGCTCGGGGGACAGATATCCCAAGGTTGAATGCAGGCGGACCCGATTGTAGAACCCGGCAATATAGGCGAAGATATCCAGGCTGGCCTGGGCTCGGGTTCGGTAGTCCTGAAAGTAGACCCACTCACACTTCAGGGTGGAAAAGAAGCTCTCCATGACCGCATTATCATAACAGTTGGCCGTGCGGCTCATGCTGACCGTGATGTGCTGGGCTTCCAGCAGCTGGCGGATCTGCTCGCTGGCGTACTGGCTGCCCCGGTCCGAGTGGTGCAGCAAGCCTGGCTCGGGCTGACGCTCAAACAAAGCCATCTTCAAGGCAGCTTCGACCAGGTCGGCCGTCAGGGTCGCCATCATGCTCCAGCCCACCGCTTTGCGGGAGTACAGATCCAACACCACCGCCAGGTACAACCAGCCTTCGCGGGTCGGGATGTAGGTGATGTCCGCCACCCACTTGGCATTCGGCGCGGCTGCCCGAAACTCGCGGTTGAGCAGGTTCTGGGCTACGGGGTGGTCATGCCGGCTGTCGGTGTTGGATGCCTTGCGGACTTTGCGCCGTCCCACCAGCCCGTTCAGGCGCATCAAGCGGGCGATGCGCTTGCGGTTGTAGTGGAAGCCTTCTTGGTCCAGTTGGGCGTGCACGCGCACACTGCCATAGGTGCCCAGGCTGCGCCGGTGGATGCGCTGGATGTGACCCAGCAAGGCGGCCTGCTGCGGGTCAGGCAGGCGAGCTTGCCGCTGGCGCCAGGCGTAGTAGCCGCTGGACGATACCTCCAATGCCTGGCACAACTGGCGCACCCGATAGGGTGGGGCGTGCTTCTCGATGAAGAGATACTTCATCTGACATCCTTGGAGTAGATCGCGAGCACTTTTTTTAGGATCTCTTTCTCCTGGCGCAATTCAGCATTCTCGCGCTCCAGCTGCCGCAAGCGGGCTTCGCTCTCAGGCAAGTTGCCGTTGCCCGGAAAGGCGTCCTGCTCATCCTTGGCCTTCAGCAGCCCAGCCCGCCATTTGGCCAGCAGCCCCACGGTGATCCCCAGATCGCGCTCGACCTGCGCCATCGACTTCTGGCCTTCCTGATACAGCTTCAGTGCGTCCAGTTTGAACTGCTTGCTGTACTTCTTGTGCTTCACGCTCATTTCGGCCTCCAAGTCCATTATAGTTCTCCTTAACTTGGTGTCCGTTTTTTGGGGGAAAGCCCATGTAATAGCTGGACAATGGGGAGACCAGTCTACCTTACGTGCCTAGTCCGTGGGCATAACCCTAGTAAAGCACATGAGTTCCTTTTTCCTCAGCTATTGCGATGGACAGATACTTGCCAAGTGCTTCAGAAACCGCGACCCTAGCGAGACACCCTTGCTCGATTTTCTGTATCATATTTTTAGAGAAAAACGGGACACCGAGGGAAGGTATCCATGCCAATCGCGTATGCCGAGCGGAAAAAGCGCAGACAAGAACTCCTCAACCAGCTTGCCCCAGAGCTGCGAGATCACCTGGCTTTGCGCCACGTGGAAGGTGTAGCGAAGCTATCCCGGGAGGGGCAGCGGACGCTGGCTGAAGCGCTTACGGCCGGACTACGCAATATTCCAGATGCAATCACGTTCCTAATGGAGCAGCGGCAGGCTTCCGTAGAAGAGGTGCTGCGCGCTAGCAAGAATGGACGACTGGGAGAGGCATTGACTCCGGCTCCAAATACTGTCCTGTCTTGGTCACCCGCAGACCCCGATCCCGACGCGCTGGCCGAGCTGTCGGATCTGTTGCAGAACTGCTTCCCAGGCATGGCTGGGATGACTGTCAGGGCGTTGGCAGCTGATGATCTGCTCTCCGATGTGTTGCTCTTGGCGCGCGCCCGGCGGACCTGCTTTCACTCAAAATCGATCCAATCTGAGCTCGTCTTCGTAGCGCTGTGCGGGCTGGCGCTGCGATTTATCGACGAACTAAACCTGCTGATGGACTCACGCTCCCACTACCGTGGGGCGCTCGAGCAAAGCGGGATATTCGCCAAATGGTCGAATATTAGGATAGTTTCGTAGTCGCATGATTCTTAGAGTAGCAGTCGAGAGGATCGATGAGCCGACTATCAGGCCCAAAAACTATTTCAGGAGGTTTTAATGTCCCAACGCCTGCGCGATTCTGGACTCAACCTGGTGGTCTTGCTCGTTTCGCTGCTGGTCTTCCTGGGAGCGTTCTGCGGCCTGAGCTACTTTGCCCAGAGCTCGCGCCCGCCGCAGCTTTCCGTACTTGCGGCTGTTAGGGACTTGGCTATGGGAGATGTGATTGCCCCGGGTGATCTGGTGGAGAAGCGCGTGTACCAGGACGAAAACACCGCCCTGTATATCCCTGCTGAAGAGATGGCCAGCGTGGTGGGAGGGGCAGTTGCCCTGCCGGTCAGCGCCGGGCAGCCGCTTTTCAGGAGCGCTGTGCTGGCTCCGGCCGGGGAAGGGGTGCGGATCGGAGCCGTGCTGGCAGACTATCCTGATCATAGCTTGTTCCCCCTGCCGCTTTCAGCACAGAATGTGATTGCTCCCGACGCCCGCTCCTTCCTGCCAGGGGACCTGGTGGGGATCACGGTGGTGATCGCCTCCCGGCCGCAGGCGCCTGCTACCCCCGGGCTTCCGATCAGCCTTGCGTTTCCTGCTCTCACCCCAGAGCAACGTTCTTTGTTGACATCGCCGCCACCTCCGACCTCAACGCTGGAGACGCAGCCCGCTCTGGAACGCGGGTTCCCGCCTCTGGCCAAGGATCTTTTCCCACAGGGTGTGCGGGTGATTGACGTCCAGGGACTTCCGGCAGAGACTGCACAGGATGCCCCTGGTGGCTCGGGCTTATCCTCGGTCGCTGCGGCTCCGGCGGTCATTGACCTGGCCCAGGAGCGGATCCTGGTCCTGCTGGTGCCGGATGAAGCGCGCGAGGCGCTCGCCCTGGCTATGGAACAAGGCGACCGTTTGATCGTCTCTCTGCTTGCGGGAGGTAAACACGGTGCCTCGCCTGGCTTCACCTACTGGGACTTTGAAGAGCGCTTCCGGGCTGACCGGGAACAGGCCTTCTCAACAACCGCTACACCATCGACTACTGAACCTACGCGGACGCCTTCCCCAACGCCTGTTCCCCCGAGCCCGACTGGGACGCCGTAGAGGGAACCATGCAGATCTTACTACTCGGCGCCGGCGCGGTGACTTCCCGCCTCAACCTGACGCTTTCCGAACACGATCATATCGTGACCGCACAACTGGCTGCCTTCACGCCTCAACACCTGGACCTGTTTGACTTCCAGGCCATGGTGGTAGTCTCCCCAGAGGCTTCGGTGACGCCTGAGGGATTGATACGGGCGGCGGAGTGGGGTAAGCTGCTCTTCATTGTGGCCGGAGCGAGCGACGGGTTGGCGGCCTGGGCCAACGCTACGAACTTGCCGGCGTTTGCCTATCCCCTTTCTGAAAAGGAGACCGGCGACCTGCTCCTGGCGCTGAGGCGGGCGGAAGCCGGGGGACTGGCCGCCGACGAACAGTACCGCCGGACAGTGCTCGGGAGCGATCTGGCCGCTCGCATTGGCTCCAATCTTGCCGTGCGCAAGATCGCGGTCACTTCTCCGAAAGGTGGTACGGGCAAAACCACAGTTGCCGTGAATCTCGCCGTGGCCCTGGCGCTATGCGGGGTCACAACATATCTGGTGGATGCGGACGCCAACGCCGGCGCGCTGCAGTACCACCTGCGCCTCGATCGGGTGAATTCCTCCCTGATCAACCTGCTGCGCCGCGAGCTGGATCGGCCGCGAGAAATCCTGGCGGATGTGGCCTCCGGCGCGGCGTACCTGCAGGCATTCACCCCGCTGCCTGACCTGCCAACGCTCCGGGTGCTGCCGGGCCTGGTCACCGACGACTTGAGCGACCAGGCGCTGAGCGATGAGGCACGGGTCATGGAGGTGCTTAAGGGACTGTATGAGGCCGGGGTGGCTACTGGCGGTGTGGTCGTGGTCGACGTGGGCAACAATCCGGCCCACACGGTGCACCGGGCCGCTTTGCGCATCGCCGAGGGCATTGCCATCGTCATCCGCCCAGAGATCCCCGACCTGGCTGAGACCCGGCGCTGGATCGCCCGTATGATCCGCGCCCTCTCCGGGGTAAATGGGAATGATGCATCCAGGCATGGCGCGGCGGTAGAGTTCGTCGGCAGCCGGGTAAAGGTGTGCTACAACATGGTGCTCGGTAACGATTTCAAGACCGCACATCGTCTGCTCTCCCAGTCACTGCGAGAGGAGAGAGTCGAGCTGGCCCTGTCGCCTGGCGGGGTGATTCCTTTGGTGGAGCACCACCTGGCGGCGCAGGCGGTGAATTCAGAGCGAAGGGGCGATATCTTGATCTGGCGCTACCGGCGAGAGCACCTGGAGGAGCTTACCCCTTTCACAGAGGCTCTGCTTTCCTTTGCAGCCCATTTCGTACCCGCAGTCACGGAGGGGGCGCACCGGGTAGGGCTCCTGAACTCGCAACCTAACGGGAAGCGGAGATGGTTTGTTTTTCGAAAGAGGTGAGAGCCGGTGGACGAATTCCCTGACGTTTTTGACATCGCCGGACGGTCACTGCATTTAGCGAGCGAACCCCCAACCGAACGCGAGCTGGAAGGCTGGTGGCAGCAGTTATTAAAGGAAGGCCGAGCGCGCTTGACGGCCGAGGCTGGAAAGCGGGCTCTTTCACCCAGGGATATCGAAACCCTGGCCCGTCAAGCCTTTGGAGAAATCCAGAAACGGGCGCTCCTCGACGGAGGGGTGCGCCTGGGGTCGGAGTTTTTGCTGCGCCTGATCGGCGAGCTCTCCGGCCTGGGCCCTCTGCTTGAGTTCATCGCCCAGCCTGGCGTAGAGGACATTGCCATCCACCTGGGCCATTTGTATGTGTATACCACCGGCGCAGGCTGGCAGCCGGCTGGGCCCGCTCCCAGCGGGGTAGGGGATGCCTTGCGAGTGCTCGTGGACCACGCCGGGCAGCGCGGCCCAACGCCCGATCACCCGATTGCAGATGCGATGTTGCAAGTGGTTGTTCCTACCAGCGATGGCGGGGTGGAGAGGAAGGGAGTGCGGGTGAGCCATATCATGCCTCCGGCCTCTCCTTATGGCGACGTGATCACCTTGAGGGTGTCCAGCTACTCAGATGGCCGAACGAGCCTGGGTGGATTCTTCGAAAACCCGCTGCCTCTCGTAGCCCGGCCGCAGTTTTCCCCGCGTGCTTATCCGCATAGCTGTGCGGCGGCCAACTATTTGCTCTCGGTCATGGTCCACGGCGGCGTTCTGGTGATCGCCGTAGCGACTGGCACAGGCAAAACTTACCTAGCGCGCTGCGTGCTTCAGGAGATGCTTTCCTGCTTCCCCCAGGGTGCGATCCGCCTGTTCCTGATCGAAGATAGCAACGAGATCGTGCTGTCTGGCTGGGATGGCGACCCGGAAACGGACACCAGCAACGTGGTGTACACCGTAACACGCCCGGAGGTGCGCGGCGGGCCATCGCCGGTCAGCATGTTTGATCTGGTGCGAGCCGCATTGCGCACCCGGCCAGATGGGATCGTTATTGGCGAGGCGCGCGGGGCAGAGGCCTGGGAGCTGGTGCGGGCGGCGGCAACCGGCCATGGGCACAGCGCTTTCACGTTGCACGCCACCGGCGCCGAGGATGTTTGGATGCGCTTCTTACAGGTGGTCCAGGCCCACCCAGATGCCCGCGGCCTTTCGGAGCTTCAGATCGCCCAGGGTTTCGCCGAGGCGGTCACGGCCGTGGTTTACCTGGAGCGGGGGCCGCACGCTGGCCAGGTGGTACGGGAGGTCGTGGAGGTGCAGCCCATGGTGGAGCGGGCCGCGGCGCGGCCGTCTTTCCTGCCGCTATTCCGTTTCAACCCGGAGCGGAGAGAGCTCCTGCCTACCGGTTATCGCCCGCTGCGCCCCGGCTTTCGTCCTGCCGACCTAAACCTGCCGGAGGAGTTCTTCCAGGAACCATGAGCGCGCGAGAGGTGGGCAAGACTCAGGACTTCGTCCTGGCGCAGGGTTTCCAGGAGATAGGAGGAACTATCGCTCTCACCCTGGCTGTTCGCCGCCATGCACCAGGATCGTTTTGTGGATCTGGAGAGCTGGGTGCGGGAGCGGGCCTGGGTGGTGCTGAGGCTGCCGGCGGGCGAGATGGGGCGTGAGGGGGCGCGGCTGGCAGCCGGGGTGGTGTACAACGTGTTCGAGGCGGTCTTTCGCCGGGCGACGCTGGCGCAGCCGATCCCTTTTTACTTCCTCATCGACGAGGCGCAGGAGGTAGGCGCGGGGATGCGCCTGGAAGCTCTGCTCTCGGAAGGGGCAAAGTTCGGCGCGCGCCTCTTCGTGCTTGCCCAGTCGCTCTCGCTGCTGCGCCGGGTGGAGGGGTTCGAACCGGTAGTGCAGGCGCTGCTGGCCAATACTTCCACCCAGGCGTTCTTCTCGCCCGACCCGGAGGACGCCGACCTGGTGCGGGCGGTGCTTTCTTCTACCGTGCGCTATGGCGCCACCACCTTGGACTTGCCTACGCGACAGGCCTGGCTGCGGGCGCGGCTCGGAGGGCGCTGGCAAGCTCCGACGCTGATCCAGGTGGAGCCGCTGAAATCAGGCGATCCGGGACGGGTGCAGGCTTTGATCCGGGAGGTGATCGCGGCTCATCCCCAGGATTATGCCCCGGCGGATGGCTGGCAGGAGCAGGCGGTGGCGGCGCTCGTAGAGCTGGTGCCCTTTGCCTACCAGCAGCTGCTCTCAGAGCTTTTCGTCCCCACGGATGGCGGAAGAGGAGGAGAGAGGAGCGCGCCAGCCTCTGAAACGCCTGACCGTCGGCGGCTGGGATTTTGAGGCGGTATTCAGGAGAGAAACGATGATCCGGGAAGAATTTGCAATCGCAGGAATAGTGAGCGGCCTTAGCCTTATGGGTTGGGCACTGGCTTCACCAGAGCGCGTATTGCCGGTATTACCAATGGCTATAGGAGAATTGACGGTAGGGACGTGGCTCCTTTTGCTGCCTTCTGGAGGAAGAGAACGGAGGTGATATAGACATTCCCTAGTTTGAGGATAAATCTCTCGAATTGTCGATAAAGGTCTGACGGATATTTCAGTTTGCCAGCTAGAAGTTTATTCACCGAAAACGAGCCGTACACGCCGCATCACGTCCGAGCGCGCGGTCGAAATCGGAAACACAACAGGGCGGAGTGCTTTCCTAATTTTCAACCAGCACGCGGGCTACTTTTTGCAATAGCGATGACTGGCTGTTCTCTCCAATTCTTAGCACGTTTTGGGTCAGGGTATTGAAATGAAGCGCCACAATAGGGTTGTTCAGCAGCTCTTCTGTTGTTAGCGGCGACCACTGATATGTACATCCATACAAATGGTAGACCCAAAATGCCCGTTTCACTCGATTACTCAGCCCCATTTTCGGTGGGACATAATACTGGATAAATGTGTCGTTCTTCAAATCCAGGCAGATCCGATCCTGAATACTTTTGATGGGGGAAGTTTCCGGGTTGTAGTACATCACCAATGGTAAGACCCGGCTGCTGTTCTCCCCTTTGATCGTCCGGTCAACCCTGACACTCCCGTTGTCAACATCTGCGATGAGATTAGGGCGACCGATCAAGATCGGTGTGAATGCGGGGCTTTTATAGCAATTGATGAAGATGCCTGTCTCATCATCAGCAAAATACTGCTGGTTGTCAAACAGCTTGTTTTCCCCATCACTGGTTTTTCGATTGGATGTACGCAGGAAGCGGAACTTCTGCTGGATGATCGGTCGGTTAGCCAGGATCTCCTGAATAAAGATCTGGGTGTCCTTGTAGAGAAACCTCACGGCAACCGCCTTCGTCTCTCCCCGCCGGGGGCTGCTCACATAGATCGACCAGAATGTTTTTTCCTGGAATGGCTGGGGGGTGACCGGCAGGCCGAGGGTATGGTCAATCAGCCCTGCCCGAATCCAGCTCTTGATCTTCATCTCGCTCAGAATCATCTGAAATTCCGAGGACACCTTGATCTTATGCTTGCGGCAGAACTTACGCCAGGCTTCCGCATCCTTCTGTTTCCGCAAATAAGCCGAAATCAAATCGAAAACATCCAGGTACAGCCCATCCGTGAACGGCCTGGCTTCGGATAGCAGTTCGTCGCCATCGATCTTATCTGGGGAATAGCGCATGACAACGGTGTCCTTGACCTCCTCAGCCGCAATGGCAGTGAGACACTTCATGTTTACCCCTTGCATACAGAAAAACGCCCCGGATGCCACATAGGTGTACCGCTGCTTGAGGCCCGAGTAGAAATCCACCTGGTCCTTATCATCAATATCGGTAGAGGCCGTCCACAACCCATCTTCCTGCCGCTGGTATGCCATCGAGCTGGCTTCTTCCTCATCCAATATCTTATTGATGACAAGATAATTTCCATCCGGGCGCAGCCGCACATCCACCCAGGGGACCGCCTCCACGATCTTCCAGCTTACATCCTCGTCGCTTTCTCCAGACAGCAGCTCATATTTACTAACAGTGCGCCCCGAGAAACAAAACTGAACATCCTTCACGCCCTGGACCATGAAGAAATTCGTTAGGAATTCCATTTCTTCATGGGTAAAATCCTCCCCCGTATTATTGATGATATCCAGCGAATCCAAAGCACTGGCGGTGTCCATGTCATCCCCATCCACAAACGGGTTTTCGAGGTACGCGTCCGCCTGGAAATCGAGACAAGAATAGTTGATGCCGCACCCGGACAGGAAACTCACCAGCTCATCCATTAACTTCTGGTAGTAATAGAGCTGCGAGGCTTTGAACATCTCCAGCGAATCGAACCGCATGAAATCAATCGTGTTCTTCTTGCGCCCGTCCAGGTTCCGTTTGTAGGCGTACAGTTTGCCCTCTTTCCGGGATAGAAGCACATTTCCCATCTCGTCCCCATCCAAAGTATGAAAACTGTCCTCCTGGAACAGGCGGTACTTCCTCGACAGGGCCAGTGAGAGAACCTGGTGCTTGTTGAAGTGGACATAAAGGCTGTGGCCCCATACCCGGAGTTCCCCCATTTGCTTGCCTTCCATCGTCTTGTGGATAATCAGCAGCTCCTCGAACCCGTTGATCGTTTCGAAGGGCAGCATCTGGGAAATCAGGTGGAGCTTGAAGACCAGGTTGATAATTTTCTCCCGGTTTTTCTCGCCAGTCCTGAACAAATCGATCCAACCCGTATGCTTCCGATTGGGTGTCAGGAAAAACACATAACTGTCCCCACCCGACTCTGCCAGAAAATATTGAATGTCCATCCCCTCTGCCGACTGCCCGGAGTTAACCAGCCGCTTCTTCACTTCTTCCTTGATCCGGCGGTCGCGGTCAACATAATCGCCGCGCGGCGCGTTGTCCTGGTTTAGACTCCGCGTCGGGAAGACTTCAATACCCTTTCCTTTTGTGTGCAGGTACTGGCGAATCTTTTCAGCCATTACTTCCGGGGCATCCAGGATTTTCAGTTGATTGGAACGGGACACATCCGATTTTTCTTGGATCAGGTTCAGCATGCTATCTACCTCTCCGTATAAGGAAATCTCTCACCGTGGTTGACTCGACCGGGTTGTGATTTTCATCCAGGTAAAACAAGTTCCCGGAAGTTAATCCCTCCGCCAGTTTCTGGTTCTTTTCGAGGGGCGCGTGCAGGTTGAGGAGCAAGCCGCTCACACGTGAAAACTCGGGATAGGCAGTCCGGATTTCTTTCAGCTTCCGCACCGCTTTTTCGATGGTCTTCTGCGATAAGCGGTAACCGGACACCTCGCTCCACGCTTTTACATCGATGCAATAGAGCGCATCCCCCCGGACGTAGAACAGATCGAAGCGTTCAAAGAGCTTATGGTAAGTTTTGAAATCCGTAAGGAGCTTTATCCCGAACACCGCCTGGATGGTCGACCAGTTCTTTCCTTCGAAAATAACATCCTGTATCCAAGCCTCTACAATACTCTCAGTCAGGGAAGGGTACAGCACATCGTAGAAGAAGTTTGGGCGGGGGACATATTCAGAAAAAACTGCTGGGTTCGGAATGAACTTCCGGTAAATCCGGTAGATCTGGTCTGTGGACATATCCCCTGCTGAGCCGACCAGCTCATCGCCGGCAGCGTCGAAGCCCTTCGCGCCGATCTTCAAGAATTCGGGGTACATGCGGGACAGGTATGGATATACCTTTTCGCCGTGAGTGCTGTCGCTGATGATCAGGTAGGATTTGCCCCCTTCTTCTTCTCGCGCCAGGTAGGGAATAAATTCGGGCTGCTCCAGCGTCCGGCGGTAGAAAAGCGAATCTACAAAATCGCCGGGGAATAACCCTGACCGCCGTAGTTTCTCCAAATACGCAGCCGGATCTTGAAATACGAGCGGGTCGCGCAGCATTTCCCACTGCCGGACAATATCGGGAGTGTTGGCATCCTCATGCAGCCTATCAATCTGGTCCAACATGATCTTCCGAAAATCCTGTATCGCCGTTAGAGCATCAATTTCTGTAAATACATGGCCATCGTAGTCGTGGATCGTTCGCTTGCGCTCATCTTCCATGACGCGCTGGAAGACTTCGTGGTTGTTTACCGACAGCTTGCGAAGTTCATACGACTCTTTTTGCTGCAGGTGGCGGTAATAGTTGACCAGGTTTTTCCGAGACTCATCGTTGATGAAGATTTTGACGGTCTGGCCGAGGTAGTCCCGTCTCTCTGTGCGCCCGATGGATTGAAGGATGCCCTTCCCCAACTGGATCTGATGCTGCAAATCGCGGAAATCCCTCGCTTCTGGCTCTGACAGATACCGGTTGAAATCCTTAATCTCGATGGTAGTGTCGCCCAGGCTGACCAGGTTTTTCATCAGGGCGAAATGGAGCAGGGTGGTGGATTTCTCGGAGTCCTGCGACTTCCCCATCCCCGGCCCCATCACCGAGAAGTATTTGTCCATCAACAGCACGATGGCGTCAAAATCCTTTTCCTGATCGCCGTCCTCGCTAACCCGGATGGTGGGGTTAAAACCTTTGCTGGCTGATTGGTAGGCGGAGATGAAATAGATTTTCTCGCCTTTTCGCTGTACCAACTCATCCGGGTAGGTTCTTCCGGACGCCTTGTTGCGATACTCGGTGTTAAACCTCGACTCATACAAAATCAACTTGACCCGTACCGGGCTGGTGAAGCTGTTATGCCGCACTTCGACCATAAAGATGTTAGGGTGTTCCTCTGTGGCGCGGAAAACGAAATGCAGGTGATTCACCCGGACGGCATGGTTGACCAGTTTCCTGATCCAGGTCAGGGTTTGAGTGAAAGCAATCACCTGCTGCACAGAGTCATCTTCAAACAGGTAGAACAGAAAGCGGACAAAATTGTGGATTTCCTGTATCTTGTAGGTCCCGAACCACCGGCCTTCTGTTTTCTGCTCATCCAGGAAGGTCTTGAGTACCGACTTCTCAAACCGTTCTATGACTTCCCGCGTCTGCTGGTTGGGGAAGGTTGAGAAATCGCCGTTGAAAAAGCTGACGGCGACATCCCGGTTTTGCCGGCGGTAGGACCGGATCTGCTCACTCAAAGCCAATTCATCATCCCGCATTGGCTCGAATGAACTCCTGCCTGTTTCGTCATCCCTCAGCTCATCTTCCAGATAACGCATATCATAATTGGTTGAAAGATCCCCGTAGACGCCCCCCGTGGCCGAAACAAAAAAGATGACGTTGTGTGTGTCCTTCAGCATGGACAATATGCGGTATTCCGGGGAGGTCAGGATGGCCGTGCTGCCGATGGACACTTCTCGCAATGGGTCGTGGATCAGTTTGTTCTCGGTGTTTTGGTAGCGAGAGATTTCCATGATGTTGATAATGGATTTCAGGCTCTGGTACACATATACCCGGTCAAGATATTGCAGGATGCCGGTGGCCGGGCTGTTCCCGTCAGCATTTTGCAGCCTGGTGATCTGCCTGGACCAGATATCCAAGGAGCGCGACTGCGAATCATCCGCGTCCAGGGCTGCGCCCAGTAGCTTCCTGACCGCCTCAATTTGAAGGCGGATAACCAGAATGGAGTAGATCAATTCGGCGACAGTCACGGTGTCCTGCTCGTCACCACTAATCTCATCGATCAGGACATGCCCGCTGTTTTTCCTTTGGATCGCCAGGTTCTTCAGCACCTCGATATTGTAGATATACAGGTTGTTGTACGAGAAGATATTCATCAGGTCTTCGGCGTACCTGGAATAGAGTTTGTGCGGGATGACCAGGGCGCGATTGTTCTCAAACGCGGCCAATACGCGTGCCAGCTTCTCGAAATCCAGGCGAACCGGTTGTTCTTCCCCGAAATTTCCGAAGGCATTGATGATACTTTGGAAGGAAGCCTCGATCCGGTCGTCAATGGCTGCAATCTGCAGCAGGAAGTCCGACGAATTGCCCTCCAAATAGGTCAGCCGCTGGAATATGTCCGCCGCGGTCAGTAGGTTCGGGTCAATTTCCTTTCCCTTCTCATAGTATTCTTTCCACTCGCGCAAAGCACCGGGGTTCTTCCGAAAGAAGCGAAGAAATGCCCGGTTTTCTTCGCTCTTCCCTGAGAATAGAACGGCGAACTCCCGGTAGATTGAAGAAAGTGCGTTATTGATCGCCAGAGCCTTCGGGGAGATGATGTCGATCTGCTCTTCCAGCATGATCTGGTAGCCGTCTTCCTGCTCGTCAAACGCCATCACAAAGCGGCAGGTGTCGGATGAGTATTCCCGTACATACTCATCGAAGCGCGACTTCCGCATAATCCAACGTCCACCGATACGAACAAAATAAGGGATCTCGGTTTCAAACTTCTTATAGGTCATCAACAGGATCCCGGACTTCTCACGCAGCAGGAACAGGGGGTAGTAGATCTTGACAAGTTCCAGGCACTCTTCCGGCCATAATGTTTCATCCGGGACAGCTTTTATATAGATTTCCAGGAACTTATCCAGGGAACCGGTGATGTCTCGCTGCGTCTGAAGCAACCTGGCTTTGAGCGCGTCATTAACCGATGTGCTAAAACGGAGGATCAGCTCATAATCCGAGATGGCGGTCATCGCCTTCGACAGAACCGCCCCGGCTTCCGCGGCTTTTATTTGTCCGGCAGCCTTTGTCAGTTCGCTCCATAATTTATGGTTTTTGCGAATGGTGGGTAGCCAGTGATTATATCTTTTCAGGAATTGCTCGGTTGTTTTCCAATCTTCGGAGTAGAGGATGTAAAGGGGGATGTCGGGATTCTCGTTTGTAATGGGCGGGGGAACGGTTAAGTTTTCCCGGAGCGGGGCAATATACAAGCCGATAATTTGAATCTCGGGATTATCCCGAATGGATTGGATTACTGCCTGGAAGAACTGGTGGGTTTTCCCGGAACCGGTGCCGAAGTTAACCAGTTTGATTGCCGGACGGGAATTCTCAAAACTGCCATTGATGGTTTCAAGGTAGATATCAACGATTTTACTGCGGGGGTTGCCTGTTTCTAGTCCCTTGTTGGTGTTTTGACGCATCGATCCCCTTACACTGTGAGTTTGTTTTCGGATTGGATACTCACCATTTACTCATTATAGATGAACACCCGTTCTACTGTCAATTATCTCACCCGTTTAGTTGCATCTTTTGTTTTTTATACGAATGTAATGCCTGACCCGGTGCGGGACAGCGCCCGTTGGATGGGTGGATTGTAATTGTCAGAAGTTGTAAAGGAAAGATTTTATTAGCAGGGAAGCGTACCCGGCGGTCTCACCGGGTACGCATTTGGTGCGCCCAGCATGGGCGTTGACTAGCGGGTGAAAGACCCGTACGGAGGTTGGTCGCACCAACCGTTAGCCAAAGGCAAGGGCGTCGCTGTGAGGCGGGGTCTGGAGGAAGCCGGAGGCAAACCTGCGACCTGAGGAACACGAACCCTATCTGAGGCTGTGAGGCTGGGCGAGTTGGCTAGAGACAACGAAGCCCGATGCGACCAAGAGCCAAAGCAGTAAATAGGGCAGGTGTGCAGGGAAAGCCAGCGTTCTTACCTGGGGAGGTCTGTCGTCAGGCTGCGGAAGCAGTAACCCTGGCTGCGAAGTCAGGCTGAGACGGCAGAAGTCAGCCGAGGCCATAGTACCACCGCCGTCAAGGTGGGAAGGGCTGAACATCAAGGGATGCAGAGTACTTTGAGCAGTTCGCGGGACGAGCAAGGAAGGCAGACTGACCTGGATAAGGGCACTGCTGGACAGAGGCGGGAAGTGAAGCTTCCTAGTGCAGAAACAGACCAGATCGCTTGAAATGTGATATACCGGAAAGCATGCTAAACCCAAACTTCGTACGTTCTCTGACTGAAAGCGAGCTTGAGCGGTTGAAAGCCGGTTTACGCTCGTCAGACGGCTTTGAGCTGCGGCGTTGCCAAATTATCCTGGCCAGCGCCCGGGGTGAACATGCCATTGCGATCGCGCAAAGGGTGGGTTGTTCGGATGAGACGGTCCGAGAAGTGATCAAAGCCTTTAATCGGCGGGGGTTAGAGGCCCTCAAACCCGGCTCACGGCGGCCGCACAAGACGCAGGCGGCTTTCGGCGTAAAACCAGCCGAGCGGCTCAAGGAAATCCTGCACCAAAGCCCCCGGACATTTGGGAAGCCGAGCAGTATATGGACCTGTGAATTGGCTGCCGAAGTTAGCTTTGAGCAGCAGTTGATCCAGAAACGGGTCAGTGGGGAGACCATCCGGGCCACTTTGAAACGGATGGGCGTGAAATGGGCCCGGGCGAAACATTGGATCACCAGCCCGGACCCGGAGTACAGTCGTAAAAAAAGCGTCGAGACCGGCTGATCGAGAGGGTGAGAGGCCATCCGGATTGGGCGTTGGGTTTTGAAGATGAAACCTGGTGGAGCCGCCTGGAACAGCCCGATATGCACAGCTGGACCGAAGCCGATCACCCGCTGCGGTTGGTGGAGAAGGCCCTGACGAAAGCTGATCCGGGTCCCAAAGCTCTGGCTTGCTGACACAGCAACCGATTCGCCCACCCTTGTGAAGTTCAAGCGTTTCTGTATGGGATCGAGGACGCTATCGCATTCGAATACCTGGATGCGAAATGGGTGGTGGAATGCAGACTGCGAAGAAAAAGAGCCGCTGGGGTTCGCGGAACTCCTTACCTGGGAGTAACCCATCCATAGCGGGATGTCTGCCGAATAGCTGTAGCCCCAGCTCTACCCCAACGGCCTCATCAACCCCGGATGAGGCCGTTGGGGTAATCGCTATCGCCAGGTTTACCCCCATAGGAATGTACGAATTCTTCGATTGACTGGACGAGGAAATCATTTAGCGATATGCCTGCCCGGTCTGCGTGTTCCTGCGCTGCCCTGAGCAGCCAATCCGGCAGCTCTACCTCGATAACTGCAAACCCCGCTTTGTCCGATTGTTCAGCGTTCCCCGGTTTCTGGAATTGGTCGATCCGCTCGATCAATTCCCGGTAGGTTGGTTCGGCGATCAGCACAACGACCGGCTTATTACGGCGGGTAACAACGACCGGCCCGCTTTCGATTGCAAGATTGAGATACTGCGTAAACTGCCTGCGCAGGGTTGTAATCGAGACCGTCGATGCTGGCTGCAGCGAGGTTTTGGGATTCATCCTTCCCTCCCGCGGTGAGTGTTAAATTCAGGAAATGAGGTCCCTGGCATAAAATGAAGGGAAGGCAGGCCCGAATACTCAACCGCTATAGGCTATTATGTCCCAACTTCCCTGGCATAATCCGCATCAAACCACCTGCTCCTGACTGCGATGGGAGTGGGAATCGCCCACCCGGCGATCAGCATCTGACCGTTGGCCTGCAGGCTGGCCAGAATGCGGCGCAGCACATCCCGCCCTGGCAGCCCCGCTAACGCGGCGTCAATGTCTTTCTCGTCGCCAAGCCACCCGCAAATCCGCGTCCCGACCTGGCTCAAAACTTCCTCATTGATTTGAGATGGCCGCTGATCGATAAGCCAGACGGTAACATAGGATTTGCGGGACTCCCGTGCCAGGTTTCCAAAGACCGTCTGGCTGGAAGATTGTTTATCGAGGAACTTGTGCGCTTCTTCAGTTACGACCACGAGGGGGCGCGGCTCATCCCTCTGTGTGCTGCGTAATGCTCAGCGTCTTGCTGCCACGCCTGGCTGATCCGCCTGGCAATCAAATTCGTCACCAACAGAAAATCCAGGTCAGTCTCAAAACGCCCAAACGACAGGGTGACATGCTCGCCTCGCTGCAAGGCGGACAGAATCTGTTGGATGCCGTCCTGCTCAGGCTGTTCCACGACATAATTTAGCCGTTTTATCCGCTGGAGTTTGGACCACAGGGCTTCGGCCGACAATACGTTCACACTGGCATTTTTGGCCCAGGCGGCCACACTCTCCGCCGGTTTAACTTTCTCACTGCTGTCCCCGGACTGGCTGCCGCGACTCAGCCGGAGAAATTCTCTCAGCCAGTTCCGGCCAAAGGCGCGGACCAGCGCGCTGGTCACGGTAGGGGTGGCATCGGTCAGGTTGAGTTCGTCAGCGAGCAGCAGAATGTCCGAAACCTGGATATCCGCCATCCCGATTTCCAAAACACAATCCGGGCGGTGACCCCGGATGAGCGTTCCCCTGCCCAGGCCAAACGTGCGTATCTGTTGGGGGAAAATGGATTTGAGGCCCGGAATCAGCGCCCCGGAATCGGTCGCGGTATCATCGTAGGCCAGCTCGTTGTGCAAGTCAAACGTCAGGGTAGCCGCCAGGTCCAGGCGGATCAGGCCGGAGAGGATAACCCGGGCAAGCATCGATTTACCTGTGCCGGTCGCCCCAAAAAATCCGACACTCCGCTGAATCATCTTGCGGAGATCGACGGCAACCGGGTGTCCCTGCTCGCGGGTATACCCGACCACCCAACAGCCAGGTTGATCCGGCCGGCCAAACAGGCGGGCGATGTCCTCCGCCTCGGCCAGGCACACCGGCGCATGGAGAGGCGGCAGCGAGGTTGCCGGGGCAGGCTTACTGGCTGCCGTTCCGTCCCCCGCCGGCACACACAGGTTGGTCATCAGTTGGGCTGTGGGTTTCAGCGCCATGCGGTTCACCCACCGGGCCAGCCCGGCCGGCAGGCGCTGCTGGAGTGGTCGGGCGGCAAAGCGCGGGTCGCCGCCAGGATGATGAGCCAGGTCGGTCACCAGGGCGTAGTAATGCCAGCGCTCGCCGAGAATCAGGACGTACGCGCCTACGTCAATCTCCTCCGGGGCAATCTCCAGGTCCGCCCGCAGGTGCTGTTTGATGCCGCCGCCGGTGATCTTGCCGATGCTGGTCCGAAGAGTCGCCATCTATTACTCCTTAAATAGTTGCGGAATGCTCGGGTCAATTTGAGCCAGGGCTTCTAAAACACCAGTGAGGCCGGCGTAATCATCCAGCAGCAGCTCGACTAGATGACCCACCGCACCCTGTATCCAGGCCGGAGAGCCGCCGGCACAGTGAGCGGCGTGGGCCTGGACCAGGTGCGCAGCCATCACATCATTGATCGGTATGTCGTCCTGGGCTTCCAGCAGCAGTCGAAAATAGGTGTACGCTGGATCACTGAACTCGATGACTTCCTGGGCGCTGCACAGCCTGATCTGCTCCAGACTGAGCGGCGGGCGGGGCGGGAGGGCGTGATGAATCGATGTATCCCGGTAGCCAACGGACAGCACCTCGATATATTGACCGGCCGCCCGCTGGAACTGGTTGTCCGTCACCACCCCGCGCTCGATGTTCTCAGCCCGGGCCAGTTGGGCGATCAGATCATCCGAGAGCCAGAGGATGTCGGTGATAATCCCGTAACCCAGGAGAGCCGGGCCAATTTCAGCACTAACCAGATCGCCCATCCTTGGCAGGAAAATCGTACTTTGCGTGCAGGTGAACCGGAAACCCCGGGCATTGGACTGCACCAGGCGTCCTACGATGACGCCGGATGTCATCGGCCCAGTCCTTTGCTGTCGGCCTTGGGTGAGCTGGAGGTAAGCCCCAAGCCAGCTACCAGGTAAGCCTGCCGCATGCGGGCCTGGATGGTCAGCAGGTCCTGGCGATCCACGCGGGCGGCCTCGTGCGCCCGGATTAGGATATAGGGGTAGCAAACATTGGGCAGCACCTGGCACTGATGGAGCAGGGCGGCCTGGATTTGGCCGAGCCGTTCCGCCTGCCCCGCCAGGTACGCGGGGATTTCGATGCGGGCGATTTGGGGGTCGCCTGCGCTGCCCACGTTCAGGTAAAACATGTGAATTGCCAGGTCACCGGAAAAAGCGCCGCGCGCCCGGGTGCGCAGCTCAAACACAGCGGAGCGATCGCCCGGCTGCAGGACCGTTGAAAAAATATCCGCATCCGTCAGCCCCAGCAAGAGACGCGCTTGCCGTACCCGGTGCAGGCGGTCTTGGGGGGTCAGCGCAATTTCGAGCAGCCGCACCAGGAGTTCGGACTTTGCCCCGTCCACGTATCCTGCGTAAGCAGCGTCCTGGCGCTGCATCTGCTCAAACGCCCGGACGCACTTCCCCAGGCTGTCGAGGTACTGCCCGCTGAGGGCCGGGTCTCGCGAACCCCACAGCTCCAGTTGGCCGTCCACCAGCCCCAAGTTGAAGCCCGGGCTGCCAGCGGCAGCAATGGCCTCCGCCAGCAATTCGCGCTCCCTCAGATCGCGATAGAGGTCCACACTCTCGGGGGTCATAATCACCCCGCGCTCTGTAAACCGCTGATGCTCCAGGAACAGCTCAGTCTCCGTCCGGATAGCCGGGGGGGCGATCATCTCCGGGCAGAGCTGGATCGTTACGGCCGCCGAATTCGTCAGCCCCCACCACATTCCGCGCTTGGGATCGGGCTGGATTTGCGAGCCGTCTGTCCCGACCAGAACTGCCAGGTTAGGAAGTGCGCCGGGGGCGTACTGCGCGGCGAGCGGCTCATGGGTCGGTGCAGCGCAGCGCAGCATCCGGTCGATTTTGGCAGTCAGGTTGCGGGTGGTCTCACCAAGCTTGTCTTGATCATCCTGGGCGTTCTGCAGCGCCTGGATTGCGAGGTTTCGTTTTTGGGAGAGATCATCCCGATAGGCAGGGATTTCCCTTACGGCAGTAGTGATGAGTTGATCGAGCTGGAGATAATTGGGCGGCATAATTTCCCCTGGCAACTTCAGAACATCTGTTCTCTTCGATTATAGCCCGGTCTGCGCCCGGGTCAAGTAATCAGTCTGTTGTTTTTCTACAAATTCAGTTGTTCTTTACCTCGAATTCCTATACAATTAGAAGTAATTACCGAGTGATATGAAAACTGAAAATCATTGCAAGGCAAAGGATTTGCCCAATGGAGCTAAATCTCTCGGCTGAAACGTGTGGAACAGTCACCGTTCTCTGTAATGGGAGTTTTTCCCACCGCTTTGAACTGGCGACCTTAATTCAATTGCCAGGAGCATCAGGAAGACCACCACAGCCACGCATAGAACCAGAAGTCTATGGCACTGCGGTATTTCAAACCCTTTTCCCGGCTGGCTCAATTGCCGGAAAGACGCTGGAGGCTGAACCGGAGCGCATCCTGCTGGTTTGCGCCGACCAGGAGCTGCAGGCTGTTCCCTGGGAATACGCCTGCGGCCCGGAAAGCTTCCTGGTGCTGGATTTCCCCTTTGTGCGCGGCCGGCCGGCGGATCAGCGCATTGATCCGCCTGTACTGGAAGCCGGCCTGCACATCGTCGCTGTCCCTTCCAACCCAATCAGCCGGCAGATTGAACCACTCAATATTGAGGGCGAGTGGCGACGGCTGGTGGAAGCTGTCGAGGCATTACCCTTTGCCCTTACCCTGGAGCGAGTGCGGCCGCCCACGATTGACCGGCTGCGCTCGCTGCTGGCCAACCAGCGCGGCCGGGTGGTGCATTTCATGGGTCACGGCGGGGGAGATGAACAGCAAGCCAACTTGCTCTTTGAGAAGGAGAAGGGCGAACCGCAGGAGATCAAGGCGAAGGACTTCTATCATGCCATCCGGGGCAGCGTCTTTCTGGTCACGCTGAATGCCTGTGTGAGCGCTACCCCCGGCGAAACGGAGTTCAGCAACCTGGCGCACGCTCTCGTGCAGCGAAAAGTCCCCTATGCTTTGGGGATGCGTTTCAGCATCCCTGACCAGGACGCCCTGACCTTCGGGCGGGTCTTGTATGACGAGCTGGCCCGCGGCACAGCGGTGGAAGAAGCAGTATTTCACGCCCGGCGCTCGCTGGCACGGGACAACCCCCGGCAGTGGGTGGTGGGTGTGCCGGTGCTGTACACCAGCCTGAAAGCGCCGGCCGGCGGGTTCAAGCCGGCGGAAGGAAAGCCGGCCATTCTGGATTATCAATCCAAAACGGATGTGGCTGGGCTGCCCAAGGCGGAAGGGGCGTTCCAGGGGCGGGTGGATGAGCTGCTGTGGCTAGGGGAGAAGCTTACTGGAGAACAGCGGCCGAGGGTGACCACGATCCATGGGGCAGGCGGGCAGGGCAAGACGGCCCTGGCTAGGGAAGCTGTGGAGCGCTTCGCCTGGGCCTGGCCGGGTGGAGTGTTTGCGGTCTCTTTGGAAAACCTGCCTGAGCGAGCAGCTTTTGTGGCCCAGCTTGCCCGGTTTCTGGGTATCCCCACTGACCAGTACCCCGACCTGGACGATATCGAGCGCCTGGCCGTGGCAGCCCTCTCCCGACGGCAGGTCTTGATCGTGCTGGACAACGCCGAAACGTTCACCCAGGCAGTGGATAGCAGAGACCAGCGCGCTATCGAGCTGGCCGGCTTTCTGAAGGAGCGCCTGACGGGGACGCTGGCAGGGCTTTTGGTCACCAGCCGGGAGTACCTGGGCTGGCCGGACGAAACCGGCTTCAACCTGGGTGGACTGTCTCCCCAAGAAGGGGGGCAGCTTTTCCGGCAGCAGCCCCGCGGCGGCAGGGAGACATCGACCAGGCAGGGGCGGAGGGCTTGAGCCGGCTGGTGGGCGGCCATCCCCTGAGCCTGAGGCTGCTCGGGCTGGCTTTCAACGATATTCCCCTGGGCTTGGGGGAATTCATCCGGCAGCATGAAGCCCTGCTTCTGCAGGCGGAAGATAAGTACAAAGGGCCGGACCACCGTCACCGGACACTGTTTGCGGCAGTGGACACCAGCGTGCGTTTCTTGCCTGTGGAAGCTCGGCAGCTCCTGAGCGGACTGTGGCTGTTCCGGGGAGCGTTCCTGCCAGAGACGGCCGTGGAGCTATTCGACCCGGACGGGGAGTACCCGGAAGGGAAGCATTCCCCGGCCCTGGACCGGCTGCACCTGCTGTGGCGGCGGGGGCTGCTGGAAGCGGAAGACAAGACCTTCGCCAGCGGGGCGGTGCGGCTGTACCGGCTGCTGCCCGGGGTACGGCTGTATGCCGAAAAGCACCTGGAGCAGGAGTATCTATTGAACGAGCTGCAGGAGCGGTATGGGCAGGCTTATGCCGGGCTGGTGCGGGGGGTGTACCAGGAGCTGGACCGCAGGCCGGAATGGGTGTGGCTGGCGCAGCAGGGCTGGGCGGACTTCGAGCAGGCGGCGGAGCTAGTCCCCCTGGCAGAGCAGGGTTGGTACTGGCTGCGGTGGGGCTGGGTGATGAGCCGGCTGGGCGACCGGCGAGCGGGACAGAAGCGGCTGGAGCAGGCGCTGGAGGCGGCCCAGGGGCAGGACCAGGCGCTGGAGCTGCAGGCCCTCAACAACCTGGCGGGGGTCTACCAGGCCACCGGGCAGCCGGGGAAAGCCCGGGAACTCTACGAGCAGGCCCTGCCCATCCTGCGGGAAGTGGGCGACCGGGCAGGGGAAGCAACGACTCTCAACAACCTGGCGGGGGTCTACCAGGCCACCGGGCAGCCGGGGAAAGCCCGGGAACTCTACGAGCAGGCCCTGCCCATCCTGCGGGAAGTGGGCGACCGGGCAGGGGAAGCCGCCACGCTCAGTAACCTGGCGCTGGTCTACCAGGCCACCGGGCAGCCGGGGAAAGCCCGGGAACTCTACGAGCAGGCCCTGCCCATCCGGCAGGAAGTGGGCGATCGGGCAGGGGAAGCCGCGACTCTCAACAACTTGGCGGGGGTCTACCAGGCCACCGGGCAGATGGGGAAAGCCCGGGAACTCTACGAGCAGGCCCTGCCCATCCTGCGGGAAGTGGGCGACCGGGCAGGGGAAGCAACGACTCTCAACAACCTGGCGGCACTTTACTATCAAGATGGCCAGCCGGAGCGCACCGCAGACATTCTCCGGCAGATTATTGAAATCAGCCGGGAAATTGGTGATGTTGCCAAGGAAGCAGCTTTTCTGCACAATCTCGCGGCTGTAGAATGGCAGGCGCTGAGAAATCCAACGGGAGCGACCGCACTGGTTACCCGGTCCATCCGTCTGCTGGAAACCCACACCCTTTCTCAGGACGCGGCTGGGGTCAGCCTGGCACAGCACCGGGAGACGTTAGCAATGATCGCCAGCGGAGCTGCAGCCAGCGAGGACACCCAAACGGAAGCAGGCAGAGAAGTCATGCAGGCCATTCAAGAATGGCTCAGCACGGAAACCTGGGCAGCCAGCCGGCAGGTGCTGGAGCAGCGCCGGGAGCTGCTGTTCCGGCCAGAAGTAGAAGCGATTTTCGAGGCCAATATCGAGCAGGCAGAAAAGCAAGGCCAGCAGGAGTTTACCCAGATGCTTGCGGTTCATCTGAACCTGCTTCGAGACAGTAAATCGAATGGGATCGCGGCCGCTTACGAGCGGATCGAAGCGGCGCTGCGAACAGCGGCAAACGCCCGGAAGCTGCCAGAGAGTGTACCGGCGGACTTTGTGGAGCGGTGTGCGGCGGGGCTGATAGGGCCGCCGCAGGAGAAGCAGGAGCTGTTCAACTACCTGGTCAAGCTGCCCGCACCAGACCCGGAATTGGTCGAGCTGATCAAAACCGTCCAGCTTGCGCTTTTGGGCGACGACCTGGACACCCTGGGGCAGAACTTGAGCGGAGATTACCAGGCAGTCTGGCTGCAGATCGTGGGCCGGATAAGGAACGGATAACAGCAGCACCACTTCGTCAGCCCGGAGGGGTGCTGCTGTTATCCTTTTTATCCGAGGCAGCCCTTGACTGCTACTGGCAGAGCGGGACGTTTTTAAGGTCACCCCGCCGGACAAGGAAATCCAGGCCGCCGTTCAGTTTCCGGGGCAAAGGTGCGCCCATCGCCAGAAGGCCGGCATAACGCGCATCTGCCCAGCCTCGATGCTGATATCTTGCTCGACCGAACCCGCCCAGTAACGCCCGCTGTCTCCTTGCAGTTTCGTAAGGGGGCGGTAGTAAGGGCTTTACCGCACCTTCCGCGGCCGGCCGCCCTTCTTGCGGATGGCATCCGCCTTCTTCTGCGAAAACCGTTTGTTTTTGAGCTTACCGTTCCGCAGCAGGTAATCCAAACCATTGGTCGCTTTTTGAGTCGGGGTGATGCCCGGCTCTAACCGGCCTATATAGCGATAGCTGGTCCGCGGCTCACTGTGCCCTCCCGCTAACATAATATCCTCGATCGTCCTGCCCGCACGCTTCCAGGTCCGCAGGGCGTACCTACGGAGATCATGGGCGGAGAAATCCACATTCGACCGCTGTTTGATCCGATAAATAACACTACCCAGGCCATCGCCTGTGTACCGCGTCCCGTCTTCGGTGAGGAAAATTGGCCGGAAGGGCATGGCATCCTGCTCCGGAAGCTCCGAGTAGAACTTATAGAGCATATCCAGCATGGAAGAGGAGAGCGGGACTGCACGCGTCTTCTTCCACTTACCCTCAAGGGTGATCATCCCCTTGTCCCAATCGATATCTCCCCAATTGACCTTAGTGACTTCCTCCCGGCGGAGACCCGTATCCCCTAAGAACAGCAGGATCAGGTGGTGGCGCGGGTTCAGAACATGGGAAAGAATCAGGTCGAATTCATCGTCGCTCGGCGCTTGGAGGCGCGACTGGGAATCCGCTTTCGGGTGTTCGTAGGCGAGCTGAGGCAGCAAGCTGCGGCGCTGGTAATACCTGATCATCGTATTGATCGGTCGGTAAATGTCATGGAGGTACTCGGGTTCATATGACTTCGCCCAATCCTGCTCCTCCATCCAGGCCCGGCAGTTTTCCCCGTTTCCACCTTTAAACGGAGTACGCAGCGAATAGAAGAAACCTTCCAGCAAATCACCATTGATATCCTGCAGGTTGTTTGCCGCATATGCGCGCATAAATGCAACCAGCTTCTCAATGGCAATCCGGTAAACCCGCAGGGTTTTCGGTTTGCAATTATTGCGGCTTTTCATGAATCTTTCGACCGCCTCCTGGATGTCCATATAGATGGTCTCCTTGGATTTGTCTTCCCAAAAGCGGGGGAGGGGTGTGGCGGAGGAGGAGGTGGTGATTGATGCGAGCATGGTTGCCTCTCGGTGCAGAGTCAGCGGTGATGTTGCCTGGTTACCGCTGCTTCCCCGATATAGCCGCCAGCTGCCGGCGGAAGCCGCCCCGGCGAGGGCCGCCCGGGAAAAGCCGCCCAGGCAATCCACCGTCCGTTCGAAGAACCTCCGACGCCGACTCGCCAGCTATCTCCCCAAGGTAGTCACCCACAATCTTAAAGCGTTCGCCTTTTTTCATCGCGGAAAGCTACCGTTCGTGGTTAATGAAATACCCCCCATATACGGGGATAATCTCTCCAATAAGAGAAATCAACCCATATATGGGGGGTGCTTTTTAACAGCAGCTTGGAAGGCTGCGGACAGGTGAAGACACACCGGGATGGGACGCACGAACTGGCGTCGATTGTGGTGCGGCCAGCGTATCAAAAACGCGGCACTGCCAGTGCCATCATCCGTCATCTGATTGACCAGTCGACAGAGCCGCTGTACCTGGCCTGCCGGGAAGAACTGGGCTTGTTCTATGCACGCTTTGGCTTCGATGTCGTTCCCCCTCACGAACACCCTCCGTATTTCAGGCGCGTGTGGCGCATATATTCTCTATTGAAGCAGTTTTTACCCCTGGGCGGGTTTCTGGTCATGCGGCGGGTGTAAATAATTAAGTAATATTTTTCTAGTGAATTGATATTGATCTCAAATAGTTTTCTGTGTATTCCAGGCCTGCGGTGTTATAATCCACCTCATGGAAGAGCGTAAAGAGAAAAGCCAAAACCCACCGGGAATCGGCGCAAAGTTGAGAATTTTTAGAAAAAAGAAGGGCTTATCGATCCGTGTGCTGGCGGATAGGGCCGGGCTTTCTCCGAACACGATCAGCCTGATCGAGAACAACTCAGCTTCGCCAACGGTAACCACGCTGCATACAATCGCCAATGTTCTGGATATCCCCCTTTCGGCATTTTTTATCGAGAACGAGAGCGATGAAGATGTGCGTCTGGTGCATGCCTCGGACCGGGAGATCACGGACATCTCGGGTGTGAAGGTGAGTGTACTCCCGGACGATGTTCTCGACCGGCGCGTGCATATTCTGCACTTTGTCGTCGAGCCGGGGAAGGACAGCGGGCTGGACCCCATGACCCACCCGGGAGAAGAGCTGGTGATCTGCTTGCAGGGCGAGCTGGAATATCGCGTCAAAGACCAGATTTACAACCTGAAAGAGCAGGACAGCCTGGCTTTTGACGCTTCTTACCCGCACGCTTTTGCAAACCGCAGCCGGCAGGAAGTTCATTTTCTGGTGCTGATCACCACCGAAACCGACCAGCAGTTTCGCTACCATCTGCGGCCGGCAGTGCCAGGGAAC